>Ga0126342_10013604_pt1 | contig 14391 bp, 13 predicted proteins | sample Cyp1metagenome_FD_92528 | JGI IMG/M metagenome (GOLD analysis project Ga0126342, IMG submission 92528) | Coral microbial communities from Lord Howe Island, Old Settlement Bay, Australia - Cyphastrea 1 metagenome | ecosystem: Host-associated > Invertebrates > Cnidaria > Coral ...
CATTCTATCTGGCGTTCTATCTGGCATATCTTCTGGCATTCTATCTGGCCGTTGAGGTCCAGCGGTGCTCACTGAGCTCGGAGGGTCCCAGGTTGAGGTCCAGCGGTGCTCACTGAGCTCGGATGGTCCAAGGTTGAGGTCCAGTGGTGCTCACTGAGCTCGGACGGTCCCAGGTTGAGGTCCAGCGGTGCTCACTTAGCTCGGAAGGTCCCAGGTTGAGGTCCAGCGGTGCTCACTGCGCTCAGACCCTTGCGGTTGAGGCCCAGCCGTGCCCACTCAGATCGGAAGCCGGCAGTTGAGGTCCGGCAGTGCCCACTGCGCGCGGAAGTTGGCGAAGAGCTGGGCGAACAGTTGGCAAGGCGGAAGTGGACATCGAAGTGGCGGAAGTGGACCTGGAAGTGGATGCAGAGGTGGTGGAGGAGAAGGAGGAGAAGGAGAAGAAGGAGAAGGAGAAGAACAACTCTGATAAAATCTAACAACCCTCACGTGGCAGGTGGGGAAATAGTGGATCATTATCATCATGGTGTTATTGTCGGTTAAGCTGGCTAGTCGTTCTAGTCGCTCATAGGTGGAATTCATTTTTCACCGCATTCAAGTCGATGATTTCTATTGGGAAGACCGAAATCAGGTGGGCCAAGATCAGCTTGCCAAAGATCGCCAAGACAATCGACTTCTGTGGAGATCTCGGTGAGGTCATTGGTAAAATGGAGAAAAACTGGTGATTTCAATGGAAAAAGGCCATGGGAAACGCCATGGGAACCTGCTGCCAGATGTCAGGTGAAATTTTCACAGAAAAAAACAAAGAAACTGTGGAGACCGGATCTCTGCCCGCCAAGGTAATGGCACGATCAATTACAATGTGGCTTGGGGACCCAGAAATGGCGCAGCATCGGAGACATACAAATCCCTTGTCGTGTTCATACTAAAAACTCGCCAGAAACCATGGTTTACAACGATATTGGGATATATATATATATATATAATATATATATACATATATAGATATATAGATATATACATATATACATATATACATATATACATATATACATATATACATATATACATATATACATATATACATATATACATATATACATATATACATAAGTACATATTTACATAAGTACATATTTACATAAGTACATATATACATATATACATATATACATATTTACATATATACATATATACATATATACATATATACATATTTACATATATACATATATACATATATACATATATACATAAGTACATATTTACATAAGTACATATATACATAAGTACATATATACATAAGTACATATATACATATATACATATATACATATATACATATATACATATATACATATATACATATATACATATATGTATATACATAAGTACATATACATATTTATTTATGTGTATATATATATATTTATAGATGTACATAAATATAAATATTAAAAATGTATATATATTATATGTGGAACCGCTTTGGTGGTGTTTAATATTGGGGGGTGGGATTAAATCGTTCATTTTGAAAGGACCAACTGACACTCTCGCCGCCCGTTCTCTGGATGGTCATGCGCATTGAATTTTTAGGGGGTGCGGGCCCACGGATCGTACATGGGTGCAAGAAAACTCGTTAGATTCATGGAATATCCTCACTTGCGTATGGAATTATAGGGTTTATAATTACATTGCTTATATATGGCTTATATATATATATCCCTTACTAAGCGGGATGGGTTCAATCATCAATCATCCTATGCTTTGACCATCAAATGTAGGGATTGAATGGGAAGTACTAGGATATTATGCGGATAGAACTGATGAACTATGGGGATAAAACTGATAAATACTGAAAAATCATATTTGGACTGGCAAATGCACATCCAAGTAGGGATGTAAAATAACCACTATGAGGACTCGTAGAAGGACCGTGTCTATTGGCTGTTCTAAGTAATATCGTTAGTAATTCAAAGAGTGGTCAAAACCTTTCTTGCGGATGCTGGTATTGAGGTTAAGACTCTAAGACGCTGGCCACTTTTGATGACCCTTGAACTAACTGCCTTCGGGGAATCCAACATGGCTAGCTGGAAAATTTTCCCATCTAGTTCGATGATTTTCCTGAACCCCATTTTTAAAGAGGACTTTCCAAGCCACGTTTGGTGACACTTTGATAGGGCAAGTGATATTTTGATGAAGATCCTGGCTCCCAGGGTATAAACTATATATATATATATCTAATTATATGTATGTGTATATATATATATATTTATGGTACCCCCCCTGAGATCTACCTGGAAGACTTTTTATAGATACACATAGACAGATACATATACATTTACATATAATATACATAAATGACATTAGATTTAAAGATAGCAGGTAGGACCTCAGACTTGGGATTTCAAGTCTGGACAGCTGTCAGACTTGGGATCTCAAGTCTGAACAGCTGTCAGACTTCGGATGCCAGGGCGCACGAATCCAAGATCCAAAATCCAAGATTTTCATGGAAGAAATCTTGGATCCAAATGGGATTGCTAGACAAGAGATTCTCAAGCCGCAGAAACTGGAGTAAAACCAAAAGACAAAGCATGAACTTCAGACAATCAGACAAAAACATGATCTGAAAAGTTTTGTTTTTTGTCTTTTGTGGCTTTATCCAGGTTTTGTTGCAATGCACACCCACATCCTTTAAGAGTAGCAGCAGTAGGTTCAGCAAAATATTGCATAATTCTAAATTTGGCTGGACACCATCCAGGTAGGTGTCTATTTTTTGCTGATGTTATCATGGTTTTGAGCACCCTCTCAGAAAGTTACTGAAAACCATGAGAAAAATACATCACAGACAGCCAAGATTAGAACATATAACAAGTAAACAGGTTTCAGCATAGACTATAGACTTTGAAGTTTGTTGTCAAAGCAAAATTCTCCAATAATATAGGCTGTGTGCAGCAATATGTTTCAAGAAATATGACATTCCTAGCATAAAGGCTCATCATTCCTTGCATAAAGTGACGTCATTTTGCAGAGTCTCACTATGTATATATAAAAAAGTACAGCATTGATGTGAAAGGAATACAGAGTTATTTTCAAACAGACTTACAGCTGTGCAAAACTATAAAGGAGTACAGCATTTCTTTGAAAGGAATATAGTTTTTTTCAAAGAGACTTTCAGCTGTGCAAAGTTCTGTTCAAGAGGTAAAGGAGTTGATGGAAGGAGGACAGACTTACGACAAAATGGAATCCTTTCAGTACCAATTTAACCGACTATGGTATTCCTTAAAGCAGGGTTGGTGCAAGTATGTGCAAGGCCTCCTTAACAAGGGAGTGAACCATTTGAATTTGATTCAAAACCATGCATTAATACAATAAACACATTACTTTGAAGTAGAACCCTTGGGTGTATGTAGTATTTGTTGAAAGATGCATGTCATGGGTGTATGCATGCAATATGCCATTTCATATGAGTGAAACGCCTGAATAAAATAGGCAACATCATTTTGAAGAGATTAAGTCTTTCCTTTAAAGACAACTGTCATTCAGAAAAATGAGAGTGAGGCTGAACTTCATAGAGGATGTATTGCATCTTTCCACATATTGCATTTTTTCTCAGAATGTTGCTTGTTATTTGAGGAAAAACATTGTCAATGTTTTCATCACACACCTTGATATTGTGTATGAATTTGGTGTTTCTTTCAAGAAAATTTGGTGCATACCACATTCCTACACACCTTCCTACAATATTTGAAATATCAAATACCTATGATTGAACGAAGGCGCGGCTCGAATAATTTCCGGGAAGGGATACTGATCAGACTCACTGCATGTTTTGATTTTCGTTGAAGTATGCAGTGAGTTTCATCGTGTCTCTGGAAAAGCATCAAAAAGGTAGATCTTAGTGGGAGGCTAGCATATATATATATATATATACATACATACTGTATGTATATGTATACATATATATATATATATATTAATATATATGTATATGTATAGATGTATATATGTATTGGACCCTGGCTGGATAGTCAGGCCTTGCCCATGAACAGCACGGAAGACGTCAATGTCTCCATGCTGCAGGACTTCCATCGGGAATCGCATTGATGATGGTTTCAGTTTACAGCCTGGTCATTTACATAGCGGCATAGCGATGGGAAAATCACCATATCACCATTCAGTTCGTTGATTTACCCATTATAAATGGAGATTGTCCATAGTTTTGTTAGTTTTCAAAAGAAAAAACACTGAATCATCGAACTGAATGGGCCATGGCTTCCATAGCACGGAATCAACAGATGGTAAGATATTTGGGATGATCCAAAAGTCGCAACTGTTTCAGGATAGTCCAACCGGCTGACATCTGGTACAGTTGGTTCTTTCAAAAACGCCGTCGTTGTGGTTTCTCCAGGTCCAGTTGCATGAAAGTTTGGGTTGAATCACATGAGCAGTGGCTGGTTAACCAACCCCTGACAGGGTTGATGATTAGTTCGGGAATTGTACTACCCTTCATATATTGGGGATTACAATCATGTAACCAACCAGTAAAATGGAATGATAAAAAGAACACTGCTCACATGATTCCTGCGCAAGAATCACTATCAAATGAGCCATTCGATTCGAAGATTAACATTAGTACACAAGCATACCGTAGCATCCACCATTTCACCATGTGTAATTTCATTGAAATTTTGACCTACACCCTGACATGTCTCTAGTTTTTGTATATTTTTTTGGACTCAACATCTCAAAAACTGTCGTTTTTCCTGGTCCTTCAATTTTTATCCATACTCGTACGTTTAAAGCCTATGTTTCCCTGGTGCTCTTCGGGTCAGAACAAAAAACACGCCAGGAGCTGGTGCGGAAGCAAGATCAGCGAGCAGCCCAGACGTACCTGGCCATTCCAAACATGGCGTGCTGGAAAATGTCCCTAAAATGGATGGTTTATAAAGGAAAATCCCTTTAAAATGGATGATTTAGGGGTACCCATTTCAGGAAATGCCCATATAGATGGTGTTTATTGTTTTTTCCCACTTGAAGCACCATTTACATCCATTTAATTACTTGTAGAAGGGATTGCCCAGCTTTTTTTGTTTTGATTTAAGCTCTATGGTATAGATGTGGAAATATCTATAGATATCTTAGTTGTTGTTTGTTTTAATACTTTTCCATCTGTAATCGTAGATGTATCTACATATATACCAGAAATCTTAGTTCTTAAAGTTTCTTTGGATATATCATATATCGTTTGGGGCCTGCTTCCTGTGACTTAGTGACTTGGCCGTGCTTCAAACATGTTTCCCCCCATCTTCCGAAGAAACAGGCTCCACCATGCCCCAATTGTAGCCATTTAGTAGGGAACACAACATGATTATTAACTACTAAATTTAATCATGATTATTGCGATTCAGGCGTACCCTATGATCATTAACTACTAATTATAACATGATTATCATGATTATTAACCAGTTGATCTCAAAAATCTCCTATATTCAGACTCTGAGCCATTTATGAAAACACAAAAAAATCGCCAGCCGCTGTGCGGCCACTTTCCATATTTCTGGACAAGCCCATATTAAAAAGGAAAAGTCCAATGGTCCAATGGTACCTATATCCCCATAGAATTGACATGAATTGACCAAATATTCCCCATAGTTTTCATCATTTTTTTTGAACAAACAGATGCAGTAAGAATTATTTTTAGAATTATTTTTAGTATATTGATATTGATTTTATGATTTTCACATCTCCAAAATATACAGTTCTTATTGTTGGTCAAAGCACCATTTTGCAGATTAAATATAAGTCTTGACATGTTTTGACCAGTTTTTATTTAACAATATGTTACATAAGATGTTTGCCAATTATAGTCAATATCAAATCACATGAATCCCTTTCCCAAGACATTAAATTCCATTGAAAAAGAAACATCTAAACCACTATTTAGTGGTGGATTTCTTCATTCTGGGGACCACGTGAGGATCAAGTGGATGTGCGTCTTAAAATGAAGCTATTTTACCAGATCCAACTCGCCTTCGAATGGGCCATATTTTTGTGGGGAGATTCCCTGACATAGGGCTTGACATAGGCCAACGAAAATCTGGTGGATCTCGAATAAAATATCTGAACCTACCCTCTGGTAAACTAACACAGCTATTGAAAATCACCATTAAATAATATTTCTATGGTCCATTTTCCAGTTCGCAAACTGTTAAATTGCCAGAGGGTAGGTCTCCAATTTTTATCGGTTGAAGCCAGGTATTTCCTTCACATGTCCGCCATGGGACTGGAACCCTGGGATCACGTGAAACCCTTCGAGGCAGCTAAGCGATTGCTGGTTTCGTTTGCCGGTTTTTTTTTGGTTTTTCAAAGTACCCATAGGATCCATGGTGCTGGGATATATGCTAACATTCGGGGTATATTGATGGTAAATGTTACCATATATGGCATACATGGATCCTATGGGGTATAAAATTCCACTTGACATGGTTTCCAAATTGGATGCTATGATTTTCTATGATTCTATGATATGATAACTGATAAAATAGATGTCGACATACTTTTTTTTGCAGGCTGTCTAAGAGTGTCAGTCGTCAATGGCAAAGTCACAGATGGGGCCACAGAGAATGATTTGCGGGTCTGAGAATCATTGAGAATCTACCTCGTGGATGTCAGTGGATAGCTCAGGGTAATGTCCCACAAATCCCCAGATCATTGAAACTGCCGATGATCTGGGACATCATTGAACTAAATGCGGTATTTTCCAGCAAACATCATCGAGGCTATTTCACGGAATGGAATGATGTTGTTTGTCAGAGGTTTTCCTCACATTGACCAAAAAAAGTTGAGTCTACTGACCGTGTGTGTTTTTTTTTTCGAGCCTTCTGGCATGGATAGCATAGGATCGGCTCCAAATTTGGGCCAATTGTTGATCATTTTCTGGAGTTCACGGCAAAATATGCATCTAATACTGTCAGGAAATGGCGTCTACATCCGATGATATCACGATAATCCATGATATAAAATGATATAATCCATGGCCTGTTATTGGTGTCTCCATTCATAGAAAAAGTTAATCCATAAAACTGTTTTGTGGTTGATTTGATATATTTGATCCAGAAATTCTTGTCATTTTTGACACAGCCATTATCTACATTTGCCCGGTGCTTGGACTAATCCTCATGTTGGTAAGGAAATCATTGTTAGTAAGGGAAATCATCTCCAAATGGCCGCAAGATTCAGGTTAGTGAATTATTCTAATGCGGCCACTAATGTCACTAACCTATTATTGAAACCTATTATTACCATGAATAATCATCCTCATGTTTGACCTTAGTTATTCTTATTTACCCAGATCAATAGGTTTATCAACAGAATACTGAGTCGAATCCGTTGACATCTCGCAGGATTCGTCCAGCCAGATGCGATCCTGCGCCCGTGCAGTAGCGAGGAGCGTCCCAATGGGAGGACCTCCCAAGTACTCTTCAAGATAAGGTACCCTCCGGTAAACTAACATAACTATTGAAAGATCCACCATTTTTCATGGGAAAACTCACTATAAATGCTATAAATGGCCATTTTCAATAGCTACGTTAGTTTACCAGAGGGTAAGTTTTACCCCAATAGTTTCAGTATTTTCATGTATTTTCTATTCATGTCTGGCCTTGGGTCGAAGATGGGACCTGTTGAATCTGTTCTGAAAGCACCTGCTGATTTTCCTGCAATGAATATATGTTTGCTGGCCCCAAACTATGCGGCCAGGGCATGCAAGTGCCACAAGTGCAATGGGGGAACATGATGGAACATGATAATAACCGATTCCTTCCCTATTTGAATCGGTGAATCTCCCGGCGAAATGGGAATGGATTCAGAGGCAAGTTATCAGTTATCATTCGACCGCTACTTGGAATTTTAGTAGCCTGATAATGAATCCCTCAATCTGTATAATTCATTTATACTAATATTATACAATTAACAGCTACAGTGAATCCCTCAGTTATATGAATAACATCATTCAACTCAGCCTCGTAGCCTGGCGGCCAGGATGGCCTGTTTCACCTATCTTCCGGACGCCATCCACAACGTCCAAGACGGTGCGGAAGTAAGGCGACTGATACGAGGGGAGTGAGTTCACATTGTGGGTTTTGATGGTTTTTGATTGTTTGTGTGTTTAACATAAATAATATTCTTTCATATCATTCAATAGCTTTTTTGGACATGTTTCTGAGTCTGAGTGATTGGGAGGAAATACTGTTGGTTGAGTCAGTCGAGTGACCATAGTTTCAACCAGCTCTGAGCTCACGTTTTGCAGCATGTTTTCTGAATGGTCAAAGTGTAGATGTGAAAGTACATGAAAGTACAACATATATGAACCGAATTGAACCGATATTCCGATATTCCTAAGATTTTCAATTTGTATTGGTATTCCCTTGCCTTTTGGTAGGTCCCAGTTAAGGTTTCAGTTGATGCCGTCCTCGTCTCCCATAAAGGGGCCTTAAGCTGGCAGCCAGAAAGGTGTTTCACAGGGGTATGATGGGGATAGAATCCAATTTTTACCAACAATTGAGCCATTGAAAAATACCCAACAGTTGATGGGTCACCCTCTGGTAATTTAACATAGCTATGGAAAATCACCATCTATAGTAGGTAAATCCACTATAAATTCTATAAATGGTCATTTTCAATAGCTATGTTAAATTACCAGAGGGTAACATAGGGACTTATACCACGTCAAGTGATATTTATTGGGGATTATGATAACCGATAACCCGCTTTGTAGAAAAACCTATCAACAAACAGTTGTTGTTCTGAATGTGCTTTTGCCAAATTTGGTTGAACATCGGCCGACTCCGGGTGTAAGCCCCAAAAAAGACCGAAGGGTACAATGATGTACAGTAAATATCAGTAAATGTGTTTGTTCAAAAGCATAGATTCATAGATGCTTCGCCACGCTTGAACAGTTCTAACAAATGTGATCTGTTTTGGTGGCTCCAAATGTGTTCCGTAAATATGGGGTCTGAAAATTGGGTACCTGGCCCGAAGTGTCCTCGAAGAGAACCACAGATGTGCTCATTTTGAAGATATCCTCACTATAGCCATCTTGGAGTATGGACAGTTCGATAGATCCTCACTGAAATGGGAATAACTGAATAACACTGAACATTCGAACATCTCATGTTCATTCATATTCTATCTACTTCAGGATGACAATTACATGAGTTCCTTTTGTTGCGGTACACAATGATTTGACCCGTGCACTCCGTGCCCCCCATACGTTTGTCGGCACCCGTCCTCGCTGTAAGCTGGGTCAAAACCGTGGTACCTGGCTGGTACCCTAGGTACCCTAAAATGGCTGGTAGTGGTGAATGGATGTTTATTACCCAAAATATATCCAAATAGTTCCAAAATTGTTCCAAATATCAAATATGGTAATAATAGGTTTGACCCATCCTCAGATGAATACTAAATGACACGCATGTACCATTCATGTGACCACATGTTTTCAGATATAGGTTGATTGTTGCCCCTTTTGTCACCCTATGTTTGGCAATTCAGGGTGCTAATTATAAGATTGCTTTGAGGGACATTTGGACATTTAGAAGGAAATCCGTTACGTTTTTGTGTGGTAAATTCATGAAAGATACCTTGTTTTACGCATGTTTTGTTCTGAAATCAACAACCCCATTGGATGTGCCTGATATCTTATATATTATCTATTGACAGTTAAAAATCCCAAATGCTTCCAATGGAACATGTACTAACATCTATATACTCCAAAGATGAGCCATGTAGATATAGCAGCGCCAGGTCATCATTTATGCTTGCCAAAGCAGGTATCATCGTCCCTGTGATACCGGCTGTGAAAACTTCCTCCAGGTACAGGGGATTTTCAAGTGCAGGGGAGAACAAAAAACGCCCCTAGAGAGTATGGCATATTTTTTTCATAGGGAGCATGATGGTCAGTCAGAACTATAAACATAGCTTAAATGTTCAGTGGTACCCAATGGTACCCAATGTTATATCTAACAAAAAACTGATTTAAGTGGTACCCAATGATCAGTCACTTAGTCATGAATTATGGTCAGATGACATTAGATGAATCTATAGGTTATCCCCATCACTGGCATGAATTACCCCATGTTTTTTCTGGCTGTTCACTGAAGTCACTGAAGGGTGACGCCCAAATGTGGTAAACTCAACAATAAATTTGAGGTGTATATCTATATATATATAGAAATAATATGACATATGTTTTACATATGACATATATATATATATATCGTTCTGAATACCATTCCAATATGCCAGTTACTGGTTAATACTTGGGTATGGTGGTGGCTTTGCCACAATTTTACAAGTGTTTTACATGTCAGAAACCCCTTATGGTTGATGATTATCACTCGTTGACCACGACAGATTGAGATATTAGACATTCAACGAGCATAGCAATTTGAGACCAGACATGAGTTAAACTGCTATATTACTTGGGGTAAAAAAACTGGTTTTTCTAATGGGGTATGAATACCCAGCATAGAAAAATAATGGGGTTATACTCTACCAATTCTTGACTCATCCAACAGTGGATCCCCGAGCAAAGAACTCGCGTAAAAACCCGCCTTGTCAACTTGCGAAAGTGACAGAGGAATTGGAGTATAAAAAACAACCAACAAAAAAATACAAAAAAATAGAAAGAGAAATTGTTTTTTGTTTAATATTGGAAAATGTATTTCTAAATTGATTTTAGAAAAAATCCAGGGATTAATCAAAAAATCTAAAATATTGGAAATGTATTTTTGTTGAATCCCTTGGGAAGTTGCTAGAATGACCCATGATTCTGCTGCATTTTCCCTTGGGACATTTAGATCAGAATGAATGTCCAAGCCCGGAAATAAAAATTGGTTCGATACCAAGCTGAGAATGCCGGTTCATGTAAGTCGAAGATTATTATATGAACCCATATATATATATATATATATACTTCTGATATATATCTATATATATATACACTTCTGATATTATATTATATGTCTAAAATGCCGGTTCATATATATATATATATATATACATCTGATAAAAACCCTGGATTCGAACATATTGAGGAACACATTGCATATAAACAACATATTGAAACTATGGTTTCCTGATGTTTACTGATACCCTCTGGTAATTTGTTACATAGCTATTGAAAATTGCCATAGAAATAGTCGATTGACCCATCAGAAATGGTGGTTTTCCATAGTTATGTACACGTTTACCAGAGGGATTTCCTCATGTTTATGTGGAAACTTGATATAATCTATTTATATGACCTCGATATAAACTGATTACTTTACCATGTTTATCCATAGTTATGTTAGTTTTCCATAAGAATGGTGATGTGTTGTTTTCACATTTCCCTTGAACCACCGGAAAAAATCCCTGTGCAATCCTCCGAGACTTGTGGCGTGGAGTGCTGTGACGAAAGCACCGTGTGTGTCGGGGATCCAGGGGCCCTGCTGCTGTGGCGATTTTACCATGGGATTCTAAAAGCCCTATCAGTTGGGATATGGATGATATGGATATCATAATAATATATATATAATTATATATGTTATAATATATATATATATATATATAAATATGTTATGAGAGATATATATATATATAACATAATTTTATATATATATAACATTGATATAATCTCTACAACACAACTATGGTGAAATCTATCCACTCTTGTTACTGGAACTGCACGGAACCAAGTAGCAAGTGAGTGTTGTTTCACCCGGCTTATCCCGTTACTAGGGGACGATCCTCTAAGTTACTAGTGGTTCGCAGTGCCATTTCCAAGTCACTCAACATTGGGGTACCCTCTGGTAAACTAACATATGGAAAATCACCATTTTTAATAGGTAAATTAACTATAAATGGCCATGTTCAATGGCTATTATGTTAGTTTACCAGAGGGTAAAACCAGTTGATAATTCATTTATATCCGTTTATATGATACTTATACCCAGGATAAAACACGTTCGCTGCAACCCCTACGTTGCTCCGCGTCGGAATCAGAAGTGGCCGAAGTATATACTAGTACGTAGCACATATATCCTATATTACATTACATATAGGTCAGAGGGGGTGCCAATTGTCATGTTGATCCCTTAGGAAGATAAGTTGATGTAATGATCCCTGTCAACGTATTAGTCAGAGGGGGTGGCGGATTTTGATCCCTTAACAAGATAAGTTCATGTTCTTATGTTCATCAACATATAAGTCAGAGAGGGTGGCAAGTTTTGATCCCTTTATGAAGATAAGTTGGGGATATGGATTGGATCCTTTGAATCATTCCCCCATTCCCTATCAAGCGCCAGAAAGATGCTGATGATAATATGATGATGATGATGATGATGATGCTGATGATGATGATGAGGAGTCTCTTGAGGTGTGGAGCAACGTCCGGGTTGGAGGGAACCCGTTTTATACAGCTATTTCTGGATATGATATGATATTATCTACTTACGATTCCTTGTTTGTCTCTTTTTGGTTGTAAAACAAAAACCGATGCTATTCTAGCTTTCAGTAAAGTGTGATGCTTTCTGGGTCCATGAATGGATTGGTTTCAGGGAACATTTCCATGTTTCATTCAAGAAAAGCTTGTGACAGCTTCAGCCAATCCATGAAGCAAAAGACGCATCCAAAACCTATCTGGTTGGTGGTTTCAAACATTTTTTAGTTTCCATAATATATGGGATAATCCTTCCCATTGACGAACTCATATGTTTCAAGGTGGTTTTTCAACCACCAACCAGCATGTGATAAACCCAATGCCATACACAAGCATCTGGGGATGGCTGAAATCCCACCCATGGTCCATGGTATGGTGAAACTAAGGGGATGGTTAAAACCACCAACCAGTTATGGTTGTTTCCAAATCTCCAAAGGTACCATGGATTTCTGGAGAAAATCCAGGGCTTATCACTATCCACTTCTATCGTCGTGCTCGGTCCCGGTAGGTGTGGTCTGCACCTGTCACAGCGACCCTTCCGGAGTTTCAGGCGCAGTTGGATCACGCTGGGGGTGTCTCACGGATTGACCCGGCCTGGTAAACGTTCACAAAAAACGACGGAAAGATCCACCAATCCACCACTTTTCATGGGTAAATCAACGATTTCTATATTTTCTATGGCCATTTTCAAGTTCGCAAACTGTGAATGTTTACCAGAGGGTAAGTTTACCTTAAACCAATCCATTGAGTTGTGCTGCTTGAATCCCATTTTCATATCCCCTTGATCTCCAATTGGTGTTGGTTAGACCATGTTAAGCCTCCATTGTTAGTTGCTGTGAGTTATTGTTGGTTCTAATCATGTTAATCCCTTCCCAACTGATTCTAAAATTCCCAAGGAAAGAAACCCTTCCCAATTGGTTCTTAATTCTTAGTATCAGGGGAAGAGGATGATATAATATATTCATTATTTCCGTTGAACATCCATTAGAATCCCCAATTGTGATATGGTTAAATTATTAAATTCCAATGTGATTTAGACTTGGTCATAATCCAGTTTTCATGATTTGATCATGTTTGATCCCCATTTTTGACAGTCAACACACAATCCAAATCCCTGATGGTTTAATCCATGGTTAATGTCCCCAAATTTCAAAACCTGTCCCATTAAATCCGTTTAAAACCTATGATATATCCATTATATATTCCAATTATATCCGATTCTTCATGGTTAAAGTATTTGAAGAAAAAAAACTCCATTTATCTGTGTACTTGTTGGTGACTGGTTGGTGGTTTGGAACATGTTTAATTCCATATATCCGGAATGTCATAACCCCAACTGACGAACTCCATCATGTTTCAGAGGGGTAGGTCAACCACCAACCAGGTGAAAAAATCCATGGTGATCCCAATGATACCCATGGAAAATACCATATAAAAGCACCATTTCTTCATGATGAAACCGAAAAAGACGGCCAGGTGGCCAATTCCAATGGTCTCGTGGGGGATGGCGATTGCTGTCCAAAGCCGGCGCCGTGGCCGCGTTTTGTGGGGGAGGTGTCCCCATGACAAAGCGGAAAGCTCGATATGTATCCTCTGGTTATGACTAACAGTTCGCCATGGTTAAGCCATGGCCCTAATCGAAATAGATGATTTTCCCAGCGAACTAAACTATAAACCTCCATGTATAAGGAAGGAATTTTCCATGGCTATGTTTGTCATAACCAGATGGTAATTTAATATACATATGATGTACATTGATATACATATATGATATGGTAGATTGACATGGTATATACTTCAGGAGGAACAAAGTTTATGCTTCTTGAAAGCTTTACAAAACATCCATTTCGGTCAACCGCGGATCACATTTTCAAGTCCGTTTTGTGTGGCAGGTGTGGGACGGTCAATTA
>Ga0126342_10013605_pt1 | contig 14391 bp, 9 predicted proteins | sample Cyp1metagenome_FD_92528 | JGI IMG/M metagenome (GOLD analysis project Ga0126342, IMG submission 92528) | Coral microbial communities from Lord Howe Island, Old Settlement Bay, Australia - Cyphastrea 1 metagenome | ecosystem: Host-associated > Invertebrates > Cnidaria > Coral ...
AAAAGAAACGACTTCGGCAGCAACACTGGGCAGCTACAAAAAGCACTTCTGGATTCGCAGATCCTTCTTCTGGTGGTTTTTGAAGCCATTTGGTCTGTGCATGCATGAGCTTTTTGTATCTTAAATAATTTGGTTTTTGTAGGGATTTTTTTTTCACTGGCTTAGACTTTCTGTAGTGCTGGGGGGCTGTACCCAGCCAGAAGGTACCTACATCATGGGAGGTAAACCTTTCCCCCCAAATTTCAACTGGGATTAGATAGATAGATAGATAGATAGACACATAGATACATAGATACATACATACATAGACAGATAGATAGATAGATGGATAGATAGATAGATCGATAGATAGATAGATAGATAGATGGATGGATAGATAGATAGATAGATAGATGCATAGATACATAGATACATAGATAAATAGGTAGGTAGATAGATAGATGGATGAAATAGATGAGACAAATGATAGATAGAGAGATAGATAGCTAGTTAGATAGCTAGATAACGAGATAGATAGATAACGAGATAGATAGGTAGATAGATAGATAGATAGAGATACATAGATAGATCGGTAGGTAGGTTGATAGTCAGAGAAAGAGAGCAAAAGGGAGAGAGAAAGAGTGAGAGAGATCAATCACCTTTCGGTCCATCAGTGGCTTCGCTCTGCCATCCCTGATTCGCAACAACCAACCTCTCCTATAGGTTCCCTATGTTTTGAAACTTCCGCCACCGCCTTGTGCGGTACTACTGGGTCATCATTGCTGTTTTACCGGCATTTTTTCCCAATTCAAAAGGATAAGAATAAAAAAACAACAAAAAAACAAGAAGGTAAGTGGTAAGTAGTGAGTAGTAAGTTGTAAGTAGTTGTTAGCAGCAGTCAGTGGTAGTAAGTAGTAGTAAATAGTAAGTAGTAAGTAGTAAGTAGGACACGATAAGTAGCAGTAAGTAGTATATACGTAGTAAGTAGTGAGTAGTATGTAGTCAGTAGTAAGTAGTAGTTAGTAGTGGTTAGTAGTACTAGTTAGTAGCGTGTACTGGTCGCTTTTACGCAGGTAGTATTAGGTAATGGTAGCTAGTAGTAGGCAGTAGCACGTAGTAGGTGGTAGTAGGTGGTACGGCGCGCCAGCTCGTTTTTTCCATTGTTGGCTTGGTTTCATAGTTCTTCTTTCTCATGCGGGCTTATTTCCCCCCCGATAGTTTACAAGCTAGAGGAGTTCTTGCTTCTCGTAGGTTGGGCACTCGGTGTTAAACTTTTAAGATCCTGTCTCCAGCAGGGTGCTGTCCAGTTTGCCAGCTGGTTTTGGGGCAATCCTTTGCAGAAAGGGCGCGTCACTGACAAGGTTGCTATCCAGTGTAACTCTTCCTTGTTTTCAGGTCTGGAAAGGCCTTGGTGGGCTGGTATGCCTTGAGGCCTCGTTTTTGCCTCGTTTTGCCCTCGATTCTCTTTTGCTGGAAGTTTCGAAGGAAAAAGTGCATCTTGACTGGACGCGCGCCCAATGCTTCCTTAGTTTCAGCTATTTTCTTTGCAGAATTCATTGGTGCCTGCAGTGAATCATTGCAAAAAACAGCTCTCGTGATGGGACTTCAGCGGCTTGATGCGCCTACTGTTTTTCACAGCGCTTGTCCCACAAGGTGCGCCTTTAGCGGCGTGATGTGAGCTAAGTCGACACCCCAGTAGGCCGGATATAGTAGCAAAGCAACATAGAAACTATTTTTGTTGTGCTCTAATTTACCTACAGCGTGGTATTCTCATGTATTTCCGGGAAATAAGATAGGAGGAAACGTGGGTGCCGCGTGTTCGAGAGAGGTTCCGCTATATTATCTATGCATATCTTCATATATTATATTATATATATATGTAATTTTTCCGTGTTCCAGTTTCCCACCTGCGGGGTCTCTACATTGGCCATTTGGCATTTTAAAAATGCAGCTGCTTGCCACATCTCCGACTTCAGGGTGACATTTTTCCCACAGATCCAGACCACAGGGCCAATGCAGGCACCCACCCACCAATGTCAAATTTTGGACACTGCAGCCGAACAGTATTCAGCAGCATCTTCCTAGTTCATCCTGGCGTGGAGGCCGTGGATAAAGTTGAGCCCTTGTGCCAACCTGGCCAACCTTAGGCATTTTGCTTCCCATGGGTATCTCCTGCTCTGGTTCTGACCTGGCCGACAAGGATGGAGATGCGTTCCAAGAGCTTTGGGACTTTGTTGCGGGCAACGTGCCTGGACGGAATTGAATAACAGAAGAAAAAAGATTGCAAAATCACTGACAGGGCTCAAAGCCAACCTTGATACCTTGAAGGGTGCCTGCGGCAGGACTTTGTGGTCTATTAGGGAAGCAATTACGCAGAAGGTTGCTTGCTCGTCGCCACCTCGAGGTGCACGAGGACTGCAGCGCCAGCACATTGGAGGAGCTATCACCTTCAAGCGCCAAAGGGTATCACACGGATGCTTGGCTGGTGTTGACGGGATGTTCAAAAAGGATTGGGTGTTGAACGCTTGTTCTCCTCATTGAGGACGTCTGGCTGGTTCACGCAGATACGATGGACAGATTGCGCGCTCAGCCAAACTTTGTCGCTGCGCAGCGACGCCTAGCAGACGCCCAAGGCCAACAATGCATGCTGGCTGAGCGACATTTTTGGAAGGCCGCAGGTTTGAAGTTACAAGGTTTTCAAAGCTTGTGTCCAAAGCTACGGCCACGTTGTGGCCCCCCCAACTTGTTGAGGCAGGTCCAGCCAGGCGTTCCCATATGAAGTTGTGATTTTGATGTGAGCCTTTGAAATCGGGCGAAATCATGGAAATGGTCGGTCCATGCATTCAGGCGGGGGCAATCTGGAAACTTCCCTTGCTTGATTCACGGAGCCCGTATTTGCTAATGGGCGCCACCTTCTAGAATTTTCTTGGGGATCAATGGATTCATTGTTTCTGACATGTCTCCGGGTGCCCGATCTAGCTGTTGGTTCATATTCGGGAGGTGTCAGTCACGCTGGTGCTTCAAGCAGACCCAAGCAGATTCAAGCGCTTTGTTTCAATCTCGCACGGCCACTCAGGTGAGTTTGCTGAACAGCACGTCGAACCAGGAGTGTGTGAGTTGATGTGTCAGAGATTCCAGGACATGGATGAGGCAGATTGCACGCGATCAATTGCAACTATGATTATGATAGACTACTACGCCCCAACAGTTGCGCGTTGGGTTGTCCTGGCAGTCTGCACTGCACGTCCATAAAGGCGTCGTTTTAACGCTTTCCCCCCATGGTAGCACATCGAGACCAGGCACACGATAACGGCTGTTTGCCCAGAAAACAGCTTTGCTTCTGCGGGAATCCCATCAGGCGAAGAAAGTCTGCAGCGCCCGGCCAACATGTACCAAGGCCAAGCATGACTATGCATGAAAGCATGAAACGGGCATGGCTTTCTCCGACAGTGTTCTGTGCAAAGCCCGTGGCATTGCTGTTTCTTGTGTGCATTTCTGGCTGGTTGGGCTTGCTTCATTCTGCTTGGCTTTTGGTGGGTACCTATTTGCAAGGGTAGTAAACGCGTTTTGCCTGGATGCAGGGAGGACACAACTCATACAGTTTGCTCAGATGCTCCTCTCTCCGAAAGCCCATCAGCTTGAATGTTAAGATGCACCACCAAAAAATTTGGATCCGTGAATCTCAGCAAATATTTGCTTGGGACGTTTTTCAATGGTTTCTCGTTTATGTAACTCCTATTTGTGCGCTGGGGAGCTGCTGGGCCCCTCCATGGCATTGTGTGGCAGGCGCGGTGTTTTGCATCTCTGCCTCACGTTTGTTTGGCAGGCGCAACATTGCGTTAGCCCGATCCATTTTGCATGGCAGGCGCGGCCTCTTGTGAGTCTACGACTAGCTTGTTGTTACCCACGGGTGCTGGCACACCGGTGGACCTTTTTTTGGCTTTGCGCAGCGGGCCCTGCACTTTGTTTCCGTCAGGCGTTTTGAAATTTTGTGCATCCGCGCACCATTTTTTCCAACTGGCGCAGCACTTTGCGACTTGCCTCCTTTTTAGTTTTGTATGGTGGGACGCCATGGGCCCTTTCTGTGTGGGGCAGGCGCGGCACTTGGTATGTCTTCTCTAGACTGGCTTCCTGTTACGCTGGGCGTTGGGACGCTGCTGCGCGCTTCCTTAATATGCGTGCCGGCACGGCGCTTTGCGTCTCTCTCTCTCTCTCTCTTTGCACTTCGTTTTCTGGGCCTTGCCTTTCGTTTCTGGCTTGCTGTTAAACTGTTAGCTTTGGAACGCCGCCGGGCACCTCCTTAGTTCGGATGGCTAGCACGGCACTTTGTGTCTGTCCCTTGCGTTTCTTGGGCTTTTGTTTTTTGTAGATTGGGGTTTTGCTTTCTGTGGCAGGCGCGGCCAGCACAACTTGTCCTTAACAAACTCCACTCTACCAAACGCACTTCTAGCGAGACTACCCCCATCAGACTTGCTTCACCAGTTGTTGACCATCAAGCTTGTCCCTACCAAGCTTACATCTGTCAATTTGCATTTTTCATCCTCTATCAATTTTACCTCTAGCAGCTCTATCAAACTTATCTTCATACATAAAGCCTTTCCCTATCAGACTCACCTGCTTTTAAAACTTATCTCTGCCGAGCTCTTGTCTGTCAACTTTTATAATCTTATATACCTCTATCAAACTTGCCTGTTGGCAGACTTACCTCTATTAATCTCACCTCTTCGACCTCTGTCAAACCTATTCTTGTCAAACTTATCAATGATCTCCGTCAAAATAAAACCTTTGTCCACATTCTTTCCACCCATCTGCTCCCTATCCAACCTATCTCTATCAACTTGTATTCAATATTCTTTCCATCCAACTTTTCTCTTTCATTTTTGCTATCAAACTTGACTTTGTCCAAGTCCTCCCGCCCAACCGGCCCAACCTTCCAGAAACCCACTGGCATCCAACTTGCCCGTCGCCGCTTTCACCTCATATATTTTCGGCGTGTCTTTTTTGATTTGGTATATGTGGCGCAACTCATAGTACTTGTGCCCGGCCATCCTTTTTCAATCTCTGCCTTCGTCTCTTCTCAACGGGACACTTTAGCCCTAATACAGACGCCCTCCCCCGCTCGCGAGCCAACCACGCCCCCGAAGACCGACCACCCCGCCGCATAACAAAACATGAAAGGATTTTTTTAGTTTCGCACCGGCACGCGGTTGTTTGAAATAGTTTGGGTCATTCACCTGCTTTATGCCCTGCTCGTTTGGTCTTGCTTTTTCATGTTTTCTCTTTCCCGCCAAGCTGCAGGGATGGTCGGGAAGCACGGTCGCTTGCTCACCTAGGATCTCTTCGGGCGCGCTATAGTGCGCAAATTTGTTTCTTGTCAGATAGCATAATGGCCCATTGGCTTCCCTATGATTCCTGGGTGGCAGCGCAGGTGCTGCCGCTGGAAGATGGTTTCGAATTGCGCGGTGGTGCTGCCACACCCGGGTCTACACAGGCGCGCTGCAGCTCAGCTGTCGTTCCTTGTTTCGATTTGTTCATGTCAACCCCGCAGATGTGTCGATTTTGACAGAAAAAGGTGCGGACTGCAGCAGCTTTTGTTGCGGATTGGCTTTGTTTCCGCCAATGGTAAATCCAGCGGTGTCAGGTTTCAGCTTGGGTGAAGCTGAATTGCCACTTCTGATTGGCCAGACAAAAGCGATGTGCCCGATGCGCTCATATTGTTTGTAGTGGGCCCGCGTTTGCATGTGTAAACTAAACCACCGCAATAACGTGCCCACTTGACACCATGGACACCTGCGTGCACAGCTTTGGGTGCTTCAGTGCATATGAAAGTTGCGGGGTACCCCCGTGAAAATTTGTTTGGGTGCTGTTTTTGATCATGTTTTTAAAAAGCATTTAGTTTTTTATGACACCTTGCATTTTCAAGGCTTTAACATGGATATTGCTTTATAAAGTAAATGGATCAGTTTTTCAAAAAAATGTAGATTGAAAAACATCTTTCCCCCAAAAAAAAGTAAACAATAGGATACCATCTAAATAACTATAAATAACTATATTATTGAAGATCTCTGTTACTCATGGGGTACCCTTGAAAAATTATTTGGGCGCTATTTTTGATAAAATGTTACTAAGGTATTACTTATCTGGTGTCAGTGTGCAAGATCTGCCCATGCATCATTTGTAGTATTTCACATTCGGATGACCTGCCAGGCACTTTTTAGGCACAAGTGTCCCAACTTTCGCGGCAAAACAGTGTACCCGACGCGTGGAGGAGCTCAACCGCATGGAGAAGGAAAAGAACATGCGTTGAACAACTACATTCTCATCACCGAGGACGTTGAAAAGTATGTCTACATGCTGGATGGCGGCAATTTCTCTGACTCCAACGTGGCTATTGCGGGTTCGAGATTACTGTGAATGACCACGTCTCGGAGGAGCAGGCAACTATTAACCCATCCGAGGCTTCCCATTATGACCTGATGATTGAGGAGAATGCAGACGGCGACGGCTTCAAGGTTGGAAAGTATGACTCCGGCTCGGACAGTCAGGAGATGAATCCGAAGAAAAGGGCACGTCTTGGGCAAGAGAAGACGAAGTGGGATCGTATGAGCTTGGGGCAGAAGGCCAAGCGGATCTCCACAGACCAGCTTTGCAAGCTGTCTGAGGTTCTGATGGTACTCACCATGGCCCTGGGTTCTTGGACTCAGGAAGTGGTGTGGCAGACCTGCACGCCATCTTCGCCACCAAACATGACCATCAGCCATCCTGGAATTCAGAAAATTTTGGGAAGCACTCAGTGGATTGCCTGGAGATTTTCGCTGGGCATTGCAAGATATCAGGTGCCTTCGCAGACAAACGTCGCGGTGTTCCACAACCTCGTGAGCTTCTACTTGGCGATCTACGATGTGTTGCTGACAGATGTCTTCCGCGACATCTACGAGCACCGTCCAAGGATGATCTGGATGGCACCCCCTTGCACCAACTGGCGCGCTTTTTCCAGTCTGAACATCGACCCACAAGAGCGTCGACGTCGTCGGAACAAGGAGAAGAAGTTGATTGAATTGAATTGATTGAGAAGAAGTCGTCTTCCAGCGATCAAACCAAGGTTTGGTAGTGATCGAGAACCCCCGGACCAGAAACTTGTGGCGACATTCATCACTTGGCCGTTGGTACCAAGATCCTGAGATGTACCTCTGCCAGGCTGACCTGTGCACATTTGGCTTGGAGAGTAAAGAGGGAATCCCGATGAAGAAGGGCCTCACACTGCTGACCAACAGTCAGGCTTTTGCGGATGACTTGACCCGGCGGTGCGATGGGGACCATGAACATCAAAGGATACAAGGCAGCGAGACGGCCAGAACGGCTATCTACCCCAACGACTTTGCCAAGGCGGTGGTGAAGGCTTTTGACGCTTGGCGCAACTATGCCAAGGTTGGGGCGTGGAGTGAGGATGTCACTACGACCGGGAGGCCGCCTAGAACCAATTTCCCTATAAATCTTCAAGTTCTTCGAGGCCTGCCGATGCACGACAAGCGCATGAAGCTCCACTACCAATTGGAGGAGAAGCCATCAGCTTCAAGGGGAAGGTTAACCCAACAATTGCAGGCCTGCTGTAGAATCTTGGGCATCCTCCCAACAGAGAGCTTGTCCGACACTTGAAGATCGGAGGGGCCAACGAGAACGTATGAGAACGTGATCCGGGCAGGTGGCATCTCCTGTGGTAGCCTTCGATTTCAACGAGATCGTGCCGGTTGACATCCTATGGTTCGACACGGCCGAGAACTCCAATCACGCTGCCCTGAACGTGGTCGACCTGGCTTCGACCAGGCCGTGATCCCATTGACGAGTACCAAAGCCGAGGGTTGGTAGGGCCATTTGCAGCGGCTGGTTCCGATGGGCGGGTGTTCCCAAACAACTACTGGTGGACTTAGACTCGGCCTTTAAGGGGGATTTCTTCACCATGATGGACAAACGTAGTCTACTGGTAAGGAGTGCAGCAGCCCAAGCGCATTGGGAGAATGGTGTGGCCGGGCGCCACGGGCCACGGGGACTCATGGAAACTCATCTGGGCCAAGGTGGTGGAAGACTTTCTCATTGTCGACTCCGAGATTGATGAGGCTGTGGCGGCAGTTTGCGACTCCAAGAATTCCCTACGGAATCGCCGCGGGTTTTCACCACGCCAATGGGTCTTCGGCCTTAACCAGCGCCTGCCCGGGGATTCCAAGCAAAGTTTGGACGCCTCCAGGTGATCAAGAACGGCGCCACTTGGAGATCTAGCCTACATTTATCGAGAAGTCAGACAAGGCAAGACCAAGAAGGCTACTGCAAGCTCGACGGGCCCAGCGACTGTGATAGGTCGTGAGTCGTGAGGGCCAGAACTTTTGGCTGGCCCCCGGCTCGGGAGCAGATCGAGGAGAATCGCACATCAATTGGGAGCCTGTCTTGAACAAAATGCACCAACAGTGGCAGACCTCAAGTATACCAAAGCACTATCACTATGACTGCGGGCTTTCCCTTCAGAAGATCGAGGAGAACGCAATCGCGGTCATGGCTTACCACGACGCGGCCTGGGGTAATACGTTACTGGATGACGCAACTGTTCCCCAGGATGGATGGATAGGTGATCACCAAGTAGCGTCGCAGCTCGGTGCACTGAACGTGCCCTGTTGAATGAGACGGGCAAGTTCAGCCTCCTACACTGGCAAAGCAAGGGCTGCCGCCGAGTGTGCCGCAGCACTTTTGCTGGAGAGACTATGGCTTGCAGTGACGCCATTGAATGTGGCTTATTTCTTCGTGGGCTCCTAAACTGGAGCGCTAATCCCTGAGAAGGAGTGTGGGAAGTATGTGGGCTTCCATTGCATCACCGACTGCAAGAGCCTTTACGACCACATCCACCGGGAAGGCACGCCGAAGGCCTCAGCAGACAAACGTCTGGTTATCGATCTTGCAGCACTACGCCAGGTGTTGGCTCGCGAAGGGCGACTTCAGTGGGAGAAGCAGTATAACCTGTCCAGTGGTGATCCTGTGACGCTTGAGAGGCCCTGTAGTCCGCCATTGCATTGCCTTCCAGCCGGTGAGCAATTGGCAGACATCCTGACCAAATTCATGAAGGCTGAAGCCTGGTGGTCCTGTATCAAGGACGGTACAGTTGCTCTGCCACTGAGATCAAGCCAGGGGAACAGCATAGAATAGAAATTTGGTAGCAGTGTCAGTGTGCAACATCTGCCCATGCATCATTTGTAGCATGTCACATTCCGATGACCTGCCAGGCACTTTTCAGGCACAAGTGTCCCAACTTTCACGACAAAACAGTGTACTGCTTGCTGTAGCATGTCAACTTGAGCTGTTGCCAGTGGAAACTTCCACATCTAGGAAATCTTGCATTTTCAAGGCTTTATTCAATATTGATATGGCTTTCTAAAATAAATAGTTGAATCTTACCCCGAAAAAGGTATACAAAATTTTCTCTTAAAATTTATATTATTACTGATATTACGGTAAGGGTGGCACCGCGCACGCTCGCGCGCGCGCAAATCGGCTGGTCCATCACCCCCAAAAAAAGGCAATTATTTTGGACTTTTGGCCGTATACATCTTTAGTCTGCACGAAGACATAGCGAATACCTTGTGCTCGACCTTTTTAGGACCTCCCCAATGGCACCGAAATAATCCGATTATTTTGGAATTTAGAAAACGGGAAATTCCAAAATAGGAATGTTTTTTTGGGGTTTTCATTTTACGGTCCCAGTCTTGGTCCCGCATCGCATCCCATGACGGTCCCTCGATTCTCCCCTGTTTCGATTCCTTCTAGGTCCGTCCCAAGCCGCTGTGAGCTATTGCTATTGCCTTTGCTTGCCGAGCTTGTGCGCTATTGTCTCTGTGCTCTTTCTGGCACACCTGCGAGACTGCCCGCTTGCTGCACCCGCCTTCTACCGCACACACTGTGCTTGCTTCCTTAGCCTGTGCACGCTGTTTTGGGGAGCTTCTTTGGGATGCGGCTTCGGTAGCAACTTTGGAGAGCAGCTGTGGGGAACACCTGTTGGGAGCAACTTTGCGTCTTTGCAGCAGCATTGCAAACAGTTTTTGAAGAACGACAGCTTTGGGGAGTAGCTTTAGTAAGCAACTTTGGGAAGCAGCTTTCGGCAACAACTTTAGGGGGAGCTTTGGCAGCTTTGGGGCACAGCTGTTCGGAGCAGCTTTCAATAACAACTTTGGGGCCCGGCTTTGGGGAAGAGCTTTGTGGAGCAGCTTTGGGGAGCAGCTTTGGGAAGCAGGAGCAGCTTGGAGGAAGCTTTGCGCGGCAGCTTCGAACAGAAGCTTTGAAAAACCGCAGCTTTAGCTTTTGGTAGCAACTTTGCGGAGCAGCTTTCGTCGAGCGGCCAATTTGGAGAATAGCTTTGGGGCAACCGCTTTGCAGCGGTGCTTTGTGGAACAGCTTTGGGAAGCAGCTGCGGGGAACGAGCAGCTTTACAAGGCAGCTTTGAACCGCAGCTTTGGGGAGCAGCTTTGGGGACTAGCTTTAGAACGCAACTTTGGGCAGCTTTCAGGAGCCGCTTTGGAGAATAGCTTTGGGGAACCTCTTTCCGGAACAGGTCTGACGTATAGCGGGTTTGGGGCAACCTCGATATTATATATTCAGAAAAATAATATACAATTAAAAAATATATTTTATGACGTATTTATAAATATATATTATATTTTTCTTTAAGAATATATTATGAAAAGAATATTATATGCGCAAAAATATTTTTCTATATTTTAAAAATAAATTAAATTTATAATTTATTTTAATGGAATATTTTAGGCTTTACTATTTAAAAAAAATATCTATATTTTTGAAAAAAATATGTTAAAAAGGTATATTATTCCTTTTTAAAGGAATTTTTTAAAATGCTTGAACATATTATAACCCAAGGAATTGAGTAATATTATAATTAATTTTATATATTTATTAATTTTTAATATTTTTGTATTTATTTGAAATTATTAAGAAAAATTATATAAATTAGAGAGTGGGACGTTACTAGGTTCCTAAAAAAATGTGGTTTTAAGTGGTTTTTTTGCGATTTTACGGTTTTTTTTTAATTGTATATGAAAAATTAAAATTCTTGGGAAATAAAATATTTTGGGTTTATTAATTCTTAGTTTTATTTTTGATTGTATGTTTTTTGAAATTATTGTTTTTTGATAGATAATTTTAGTATATGAATGGTAAAGATTTTTGTCTAATAATAGTTTGAAATATAAAAATTTATTGTATTAATTTAATTGTATTTATTGGGAGCCTTGAATATCAGATATAGTTATATTATTTACATTGCGCATTTATATCTATGTTTATATTTATTTATATTTATGTTATGAAAACTAACCTTAATTAGTCGGAATTATTCTTGGTATAGCAAGGAATTGGATGGTAGGTTAGTTTTATGTGCAATTTTTAAGTTACGGATTTTTGGTTTATTTGTGGTTGAAGTTACGTATTCGATTGGTTTTGAATTATTGGTTGGTTTTGAGCCAATTTTGGTATGAATTGGTGTACGGTTAGATATTAATATACTAATATAAACACTAATAAACACTAATATATACTAATAAACATTAATATACACTAATAAATGCTAATATACACTAATAAACCCTAATATATACTAATAAACGCTAATATACGCTAATAAACACTAATATACGCTAATAAACGCTAATACCCTTAATGATACTTGACAGAAGGTTCCCATAACTTGCAACCAAATATTAGTTGGTATTTTATATATATATTAATATATAGGTACTATTTATATATATAATTATTGTAAAAATATAATATATATTATATTTTATATTTTATATTTAAAAAAATTATAAATAAAAATAATAATTAATTTATAATTAAATAAATATATATAAAAATAAATATATTTAAATATATATTTTTTATTCTAAAAAATATTTTGAAAAACATATATTTTATTGTATTTATTTTTAAAAATATAAATTTATATTTTTAATTATTTTATTGTAGATTTTTTTGGTGATTTAATATAATTTAAATTCTATTTTATATTGTTTAGGTTATTTTTAGGGTGGAAAATTAGTTGAAAATTTTTATTTTACGGTATTAAAAATTTATATTTGGAAGGCTGAAAAATGTAAATTAATATTTTTGTAGATGAGATTTTGATTAAAATAAAAGTAAGGTATTTTTTTCCAGAAAATATTATATATGTAATGAATATGGAAATGGGAGAGGGGGGTAAAAATTATATTTGTTGTTTTTATCCTTTTTAGGGATATCATTGTATTTGTTTAATTTAATTTTGCCTTTACCCGATCTCGGTTATTTTTGGTTGAGATAAACTCGCGCAAGATAACCTTGATATCTACGAAATTAAAAAATAATTTCATATACGGTACCAAAAACTATTGAAAAAAAAACATCAAAAGCCAAATATATATTTTGATGCCAAAATTTCCAGGGATTCCTAGGGGCCAAAAATAAAAAATCCGTGTTATAAGCTTTCCAAAATCTGCATTATTTATAATGGAACCTACCTCAATATTATTACTTTAGGTTTTATAAAAGAACCAAAATTATTCCCAGGGATACCTAGGAACCAAAAATTGCACAACGGCATACAAAGTAGAACGAAAACCCAACTTCAAAACAATGCAAAACGAAAGTAACCACCGTCCAATCCAGGGACGGTAATGTTTTCAAACCTGAGCTGAATACTGAGATCACGGCAGTGGGAGGCGCCTCCGCCCAATCCAGGGACGGCGACACCTGACAGACAGATCGAAGGCAAGAGTCACCGAAACACCCAATCATGTAACATGGTGCCGCTGAATATGCACAGGGTGAAACGAACGGGACAGTAACATGAGGGAAGTGAATTTGGAGCTTACTGCGAGATGACCGTCGCAGCGAAGTACCGCTTATCCTCAGCGAGGAGTATCTGATAGAGAGTGTCCAGCACAAAGATGTTCCTTCCACCGTAGTATTAAAGCAATTCCATTGGGTAAATTATGGATCGATGTCCCATTTGGTGTCGGGAGCTCGATTATCTGTAATCAGCAGGCCGTGGTCGTTGGGATCCGCGCACACTTTGGATACGTACGGTCTAAATATTGGGGAAGCCCTTTTGAGCGAAGCCAGTTTTGAGAAAGTTTTCCGGGCCCAAAATTGGGCCCGTCGGAGCAAGCTGTTTTGTAGATGATTTTTTTTCTTATTGGAGCAAATGGGGTGTACATCGGTTGCTGCTTGATCTGTCCATCAATGGTTCTCTGGTGTGATTCATTGCGGTCAAAAGATGCAGTGATTTTGTGAGGCCCAGGTAAAATTCTCGGAACCAGTATTTTTTCACCAATATGAAGGCAAGGTAAGGCGACTTAGTGTCAAGGATATATTTGGCTGGCATCAACAGGTCGACCATCCATTCCGACAGAAATTCAATGACTCGTAACTTAAGGTCATTCAGTGATGTCTATAGACCCTCTTTAAGCAAACAGGACGACTAGGATGCCGAGCAACGATCGCGGGCACTGCACAAACTCAAGAATACCTCATGTTCCACCTAGCTCTTTTTCCAAGATTGCATGCATGGTGTGGGGTTCATGGTGTACAACAGCGTCACCAAGTACAAGCGCAAATCATGCACAGAGCCCAGCGTGTGTTGGAGTTTGGCCCAATCACCCCTACGCATCGGAAGCCACCCTGGGTAGGATATAAGCAGAGCCTACGACTCTTTACTAAGCTGCTCGCGGCACACCCGCTGGTAGGGATCTGCAAACCCCCCAACCTCTCCATCGCAGAAAGCATCAGGCATGCTGAGCAGATCGGAGTAGTACTCTCCATCCGTGGCCACAGTGCAGGGTCATACGCAGATATGGTCTACAAAGAGATTCTCATTGAATTCCCGAATATTGAAGGCACGACCGTGCTCGCAGCAGTTGTTTTCCCGCCATCCTTCCTGATGCGACCAATATACTCAGTGAAAAGGCAACTGCACCTCATCCACCATGCTGACGATCGGCTTTTTTTTTCCGTCCAACGCCGTATGGCTTCCGCCAGGTCGTTCAACATGTTTCCAAGCATGTTGCATTGAGACTAATTAATTAATTCACGCAGGGGCCGAAGCTGTAGTGGCCGCAAAAGTAAATTGGTAGAGGACCGATACATAGTCCTATTCCCTTGTCACGTTACCAGAGAACATGAACCGAAACCCAAAGAAACAAAAGCAAAAACAACACCAAAAACAAACCACACAAAAAACAAACAACCACACAACCACAAAGCAGTGATGTGACAGGTTCCAGTTATGGGTGAAAAAGATCTGTTGAGGCAAGAGGTGATAGCTTAGTATCATCTCGGCGCATGCAGATGACAACTTTTGTGTCATATTCGCAGGCCCATAAA
>Ga0126342_10013606_pt1 | contig 14391 bp, 13 predicted proteins | sample Cyp1metagenome_FD_92528 | JGI IMG/M metagenome (GOLD analysis project Ga0126342, IMG submission 92528) | Coral microbial communities from Lord Howe Island, Old Settlement Bay, Australia - Cyphastrea 1 metagenome | ecosystem: Host-associated > Invertebrates > Cnidaria > Coral ...
GATGATGATGATGATGATGATGATGATGATGATGATGATGATGATGGTGATGGTGATGGTGATGGTGATGGTGATGGTGATGGTGATGGTGCTGGTGCTGGTGCTGGTGCTGGTGCTGGTGCTGGTGCTGATGATGATGATGATGATGATGATGATGAGCATGATGCATGATGCATGATGCATGATGCATGATGCATGACGCATGACGCATGATGCATGATGCATGATGCATGATGCATGATGCATGATGTTTCGTTTTCCCGAAAACAGGTTGACAACATTCTTTCGCCAGCAATTCCGATTAGACATGTTAACAATCACGTGATGATATTGATAAATTATTTTCACCAGAGTGGTCGAAGGACGTTGACAAAGACGGTCGTCATAAACCAAGATGATTCCGATTCCAATGGAAGTTGAAGGGTGGATGATGTAAGATATGCATAGACATGCGAGATGCAGCTGGTCACCTGATGGCGAAAAGATGAAGATGAAGAGATAGAAATGAGAAGATGGGAGCGTCAGGCCCATCACAAGAACAAGCCAATGCGCTCCGGCAGAAATGCACATGAATGCACAGGATACGAAACAGCGCACAAACAACGCGCAAACAGCGCGTATCAAGACTTCTTCAGGGAAGCCCGGCCGAAAGCCTTGCCACCAAAAGCCTTTCGTTCATTTCCCCGGCCGCGAAAGTCACATGCATTTAATTTCTTCCCAATGAACTGGTATGTGCTGATGTTTCTCCATTAATTTTGTTTGCTGTCATTGCTTCCCTCTAGCATCCTCTAGCAATTTGCTGCAAGGCTCAGGCCTTTGAATTGAAGCAGTCAAACTGGATTTTGATGGATTTTGCACCCATCTTCGACTTGCGCCATAAAAAACAGGATCCAGAAAAAAAGACAAGCTAGCTGCCGAACAAGAAAGAGAGAGACAGGGTCAGAAACGCATCAGGCATGTCAAAAAGCAGGGAGGCAAGGCCCGGCAAGGCGTTGACTCCAAATCCCCATGATATCCACGATGTTGTTGAGTCAATTTGAGTCATGTCACAAAGTTTCTTGTCATTTGGTAATGCGCATCACCTGTGGCCCTTGAAGTACTGAGGCTATGACAGCATGTGCGATGGGCAATTTTCAGTGCGATCTTGCCTACTGCAAAATGAATTATTGCAATTCACCCAAATTTCGTTCAAGGTTTGGCAACCTGTCTTGGTCATATCCAGACTGAAGCTCATAGCTTCTGAGGTGCCAATGCAGTTGTCTATAGTTTGTTTTCATACCGACCGTATTCCGAATATTCCTGCTTTTGGAGATCCTTTACATATATATATATAGATATATACTGTATATATATATTATATACTGTATATATATATTATATACTATATATATATATATTATATACTGTATATATATATATACTGTATATATATATATATGTTAATATAGATTCTTTGCGTTCCTCTTGAAAAGGCTTCAATGCCCTGAATGAGATGTGGCATCACGTGGCCACATGGTCCTCAGAATCTGTGGAGAAATCTCCTGCATCGAACGTGTCACACTCACTTGCACCGCCTCTTTTGACATCCGAAGGGCAGGTTTGAATGCGCATGCGCCGACAAGCCGATTAGCAAAATAAACAATCAGCTCGTGGCCGCTGACAACGGCAATATGAGGAAAATCTTGAGGAACTTGTACTTGCTCCATCGGGTTCTATGGAAACTTGTGTTTTATGTCATGTCGGATCGGTTTGGCAATATAGGTTTGAAACCACTGCGATAGTATGTCGCACACTCTGTGCGGTTTTAGGCTCAAGGGCCTTCCAAATCCGGTACTGTACTCTGTGGGAACTCAAGCCGTCTTGAAGTTCAAACCTGTTTAGACTCATCATTTTTTCACTTGGTTGTATGAAATTGCATTTCCGATTGACGCTATCTTGGTCCACAATATGCATCAATGTTTTTGGGTGGAGTAGTCTAAGCCCAGCATGCTGGTTTTGACACGCTCATACAGACCTTCGGCTTCATGTGTAGACAGCACAAACCGACATCGAACCTTTGGCGTCGAAGAATGTCTTGATTGGCTTGGCCCTCGTGTTCTCCTTGCTGAGCTGGGGTGGAGTATCGCCCTTGCTATCGACCTTGCCAGCAATGCGCAAAGCAATGAATCCAGTCATATTATGTCAGAACTTGTCAGATCTTATCAAATCTTATTAATATAATTATATATATATAATTATAACATATTATGTGGTCACTGACAATTGTGTGCGGTGCATCTAGGCACGCCCCAGAACAGACAGAACCAGCTTACATTCAACTCTGCAAATCATTTGATAGGCAGGACAAGCCGTCTTGATGCTTTGATGCTTTGATGCTTTGACAGTGATGGCATACCTTGTGGCTGCGCCACTGATTTCTCGCAGCTTATCTGAGGCCATGCATTCTTTGATTCCGCTTCTGGTTGGGAGTGTGACAGCATTGGTGCACAACAGGTGCGCGCTGTCAGAAAGGCAGATTAATGATGAATTTGCTGATGGGTTTCCCAGCTTTGGCGATGACATCTAAACTGCAACAACTGGCAACACCTGGTAGTTGTTCATGGGCTTCCGATTAGTTGCTGCGGTTTGACACTAGGGCCTTGTACCGACACTAGTCTAATTATTTGGGCTTATTTGGAGTCGTGCAATACGATGTCGTGTCCAATGCAGCTGTCAATGCGCTCACTGCAGCGGTTTCATATTTTCAGCCTTTGTTTTCTCCGCATTGCTCTGCAACATTGGCTGAACTTGGGCCTCTGTTTGGCAAAGGACCCAAGATGTCTTGATCCGCCAGCATTTCGTGCCACATCTCAACTTGACCTTTGTTGAGACCAAAGGACTGCCACCGCCACCCCGTGAACGGGTGTCTCATAGCCCTTGTCCTATGTCTAGACATGGTCAGACATGTTCAGACTCTCTAAAATCGTCTAAACTCTAGATGACTCTAGATGTCTCTAGCTACTCAGCTCCTCTAGTTCTGTTCATGTCCAGTTCTATCTTGAACGTTTCGCAGTGGATCTGGCCAGGATGGCAGAGGCCTGGAATGGCCTGGAACCTGATTCAGAGATGGGTGAAACATGGTGAAACCTGGACAGCGTGTTCCTTGGATTTGTGAGATACCGTGTCACAATACCACTGGGATTCACTGGGTGCAAATTGTGGTTGCACTTCACAACAGAGTGAAGATATGCGAAGATGCTTGTGTGTCCGGACATTTCCTGTTTGCAAGATACTCCAGGGCTTTACGTTTCATGCAGCAACATTTAGTAGGGCTTTGCCGGCTTTGCTTGTACTGTTCGACCAATTTTCTGGAAAATTCTGCCCCGTGGACTCCTGGACTGTTGGATCTGTTGGGTCCGCAGCATTTCTCCAAGTGTCCTTGTTTTTTTTTGCCAACGGATCATTTCTATGCAGTTTTCACATTTTGTGATTTCCACTGCTTTTGTGTTCGGAAAATCGAATGGCAGATTGTTATCTTTTGGTGGTGGTGCTTGCTCTCCTCCCCAGACTTGGCTTGGGTTTCATGAATAACACATGAAATCCATGTTTGAATGCATGTACGATGTGAACATATACTGTACAAGTAAATGGGGTAAATTCATGTAAATCCCGCATTTGTATGTCTTCCAGTTGCAGTTTTGACCCTGCTAGGCAGACGCAGCCAATGGAGCAGGCAAGGCACCAGCTCATTGGAACAGAGCAGTAGGCTGAATGACAAGTCCAAGGTGGACGAAGTCAGACGAAGTGCAAACATGCACTGGACCAGCGTACAGAATCCAAGACGCATCGGATAAAACAAACTATATGGATCAGTACTGCAGGCTGCAGGGGCACTGATGTGTGCTGTTTGCAGGTTTCGGAGGCTTCACAGACTCCAGATATGCCAAGCCCGAAGGAGACCGGTGCAAGAACACACAGCAAAGACAAGTGCTACGAGATGTGAAGTCTTTGAATAGTAGGAGGAAACTTTGGTTGAAACCCCAACAATCAGTCGCGCGTGAATATGTGCAAGAGTCCATTTCTGACCTTGTATCCCGCTTCCCGCCTAAAGTTCAAATTGCTGTGAAGCAATGATTGCCCGTTGCACAGTGCACCTGCCAGAGTGCCCCAACGCGCCTCGAAGAAATGGTTGGGTGAACAGCCCAAAAGATCCCAAAAGATCTATAAAGATCAAAAAAGGGTGCCCATATGTGGCCATGGCCGTAGGACTTTGTGAGTTTGATCTTTGGCCTTCTCGCCTTCATCTTGGCAATTTCCATCCATTGGTTCAACGAGGCGCGAGGAAAGACCACTTAATTATTTTGCATGTTCAGCTGGTTTGATGTTCAAACAGGCCTCTGTAGACGTCGAGTATCCGTCTAACTTGTCATGGCTCTTCATCAACCCAGCAGGAGAGAAGCGCGAAAATCGAGGCCTTGAAGCTGGGAACATGACGGGAACATGTAGCAATTTGAGGAGGATTCTCTTCACTTTACAGAATCTGAAACAGTTGATCGATGCCAGTCATCACTATTTGTCAGCAGTCCATGAAAAGGCAATCGGATATGCAAGAAAAGACAACTGATGTCAGATGTGAGTGGTCTGAGTTGGAAACATTAGATTTAAAACAGCAACGCTTCATATGTTTCTTCGCACGTTTCAGGCTCTTGTTGTTGCAGTCCATTCCTAAGTGCACTTGTTGGATCCCTCTTGAAGGTCTTGCTGACGAAGGGCCTCGAAGACTGCAGAAGGTGCCATTTAGACGTTGCACCGAAATCATGGCTTGCACTATCTTGCACTTATCCATACTTGCTGTATATATCCATACGTACTTAATGCATCTTAATGCATGTACAATTGCCATTAATTTCCATTGACCATTTCAAGGTCCTTCATTCAACTGGAGGAATCTCTTTCACACTTTGCTAGATCTGGTAACTGAGGGAAAAGGAATGCTTACTTGCTCAGTGTTGTCGCTGTGGTCGCTCCTCAACATGTTCCAGATATATATACATGACAACTTCATTCGATTTCTCCCAAAGATTTACCAGTCGCGATTACATAAATTGAGCTCTTGTCAAGCAAAAATGCCTCTGTCAAACTGCTGGCCAGTGTGGATGCAAACCATCTCAACACCGAAAACCGGGGCAGATTGGTTCACGTGCAGGCAGGATCGATGAACAATTGAGGTACAAAACACCAAGAGAGATCAACGTATGAAAATGTCAGATAAATGCTCCTGCACGTTACACCATGCTATGAATGCACATGCTCATGTTATGCTCATCTCTCCACCAAGAGTCTCAAAGTGTGTAAGCATCTATAAATATACGTATACCGTATATATATATACACATACCGTTTGCTGCAAATGGGTGTGTTATGGCGTTGAACTGTCTCCATTGTCTTGTTGTGTTACTTGCTTAAATTTTACACATTTGAACTGCGCTTCGAAGAGAGCCCGCGCTGATAGACATATCAGACGCTTCACAAAGGTACTTTGTTCAATCGCTTACCCAAGCATACCCAAACATGTGCCAATTGCATCCAAGTACTCTGCAGGGAAGAGCCACGGGCAGGGTGCCAATAGCTGATGCTCAATTTCAGGACAATGGAGATACTCGTACCAGGGCAAAGTATTTGAGTTTACATCAAGTGGTGCGCGTGATATTGTTTGAGAATCTTGTCTTCCATCAGTGAATTTGCCTGTGTCTTTTGCGTTGCACATGTTCGCAAAGTCAAAGTCTTTTGAGCAGCAAATTTGTCCATACCTAGTTGGAACCTAAGACGCAAGACCCAGACCAAATACTTGTACCTTGCAAAAGTATACAAAAGTGATCAAAAGTGACTACTTAAACTTATGCAACCATATTCACATGGATGTACCTTAGGTGATAAAAACAAACAAATAGACAATGGCTTCCTCCTGCGAATCGAGACGTGCAGGATGCCGTAGTGCATGACTGTCTCAAGCTTCAAAGCACCTTAGAGGCGTCGGAGACAAGCTTCAGATTGGGACAGTATTGGGACAGTCATTCAACAAGAAAGACAAGTTGCCTGTAGCCTGTCCATGTCTTTCCAAGCCAAGACCGCGAGATAAAACAACAGCCGTTTGCGACAGGTTTTGCAATGGGTGCCAGCTTCAGGACTCATGAAGGAGTGCTTTTCAGCGATCAATGCGGTCCATGTGATCTACGTCTCCTGCCAAGTTTCCCATTGTTTGCAGCCGGCTTCGAATCTCCTATGAGTTTTCCAATAGTGCGGATGCTCCTTGTCTCATCTTGTCTCTTTTTTCGGTTGAACCGAAGGATCTATCTGGCCAGTCACGGCATTCTTTGGAGTGGAGTACCTCCTATCACGACTCCTCACGTTTCAGGCGGATAACATTGCATGCGATTTGCAGGGCTTTCTGCAGATTTATACAGATTTATGGTATTTAAATATATGTTATGATTATATAATTATATAATATATATATATATATATATTTGATCCCTTAGTGTGTGTGCCTGCTCTAAATGCTGTTTCACACAGGCAGCCCAGTCCACAGAATCCGCGCTTGCCAACGTTCCACACTCAGAGAGCCAGTAGAAGCAAGCGGAGCTTGCTGTACATCAGTAGAGCCTGGCCAGCGTGGCAGGATCTTTCGAGTGATTCGACTGAATCCGACTACCCATAGTATGATTAGTATGATACTGTACTGGTTGTATTGGCGACATAGGCCATTCAATTAGCCATTCTATGCCTAATTGAGTGTCAGGGAGCAATTGAGTGATTATAGATGCACCCCCAGTGACGGAGTGAGTACATGAGTTGTAGCATGTTATAGCCTTAGTGAATGAAGGATTGAGAAGGGACATGCTCCTTTAGCTAGTGATGAAGTGATGGATACAGATTACGTATGTGTATACTTGCTTGTAACATTATGTATGTACTTGTGTGTATCTATAATTAATTATCATATTATATACATAGATATGTTATACCTAATCACGTGTACATGTAACAAGCATATATGCAATCCATATTACATATATACATATTACATATATACATATTATGTACATATATATATATATACATATTCGATTATGTATATATATATATATGTATGTTATCTGTGCAGATGTATTTGTATATTATATATGTGCATACAGTATTTCACAACCCACCGGACATCATCAAAAGTAGCCAACGTTTACCGCAAGGTGTTGCAAGCGTGCTACGACATTGTGACGCGCTAATGCAAACCCGCTATATCTTTCCACGAGAGTGCTACAATGTTACAAGCATACCGCAAAACCATAAACTCCTCAGTGCAAACAGGAAAGGTTCATGCAAGACTTTTGCAAAAAAAACATCAAACATACCAGATAGGTAGTACTACAGACCTGCTACACTGTATTGGATATTCCTACTGCATATAGTGTGCCCATATGTGCCCCTCACTTGATAAGTTATTTTCACTGCAGGTGCTGTAGCTATTCCCATTTGAGGAGCAATTACAGCATGGGCACCTAGCAATACTTTGCTACAAGACATCCATTATAAGAATAAACAACCCTGAATCATTTGAATCCAAGAAAGGTAGTTCTCAGTGTGACCTGCTGTTTTCCCGAATGCGTAGTGAAGTAGTGAAGGGTTCTTGTTTAACTTTAGGGGTTTGGGGGTGGAGGCGGGTTCACTCGAGGTTGCTTTTGCGTCAGCAACCGTCCGCAAGTAGTCCCGACCGTCCGCAGTGAAGGCCCTGTGGCCGTGCCGTTGGCACTTGATGCGAAAGGTGTCACTTTTAGAGTGAAAAGACGTGCAACATAGTTTTGCGTGACAGGCGTGGCACTTCGTGACATTCTCACCTGTGTGATAAAGCGCCGAAAGCGCTTTGTGTGGGAGGCGCAATACTTTCGAATACTTTTGAAAGGTTTTTAGAAGGTGACCTGCTCTTTTCGTGGCCGGTGCAGCACTTTGGAGATCTCCATGTCCAGTTTTCGTGGCAGGCGCAGCGCTTTAGACCTGTGGTGCTGCGTGTTTTTTGCAAATCACACTGGCAGGGCTGCCTTAAGCAGTGACAAAGTGCAAATTGCTTGGCAGGCGTGGTGCATCATGAGAATGTCATTCTTGGTGGCAGGCGCAGCATTCGGTTAAGTGGCATCGTGCGTGGATTTTTGTTTTTTTTGTGGGCACAATATTTGGGACGCTTTCGAGTTTGCAATTGACGCTTTCCGGTTTGACACGGCGGCGTGAGGCGCGATGAGGTTGAAACCCACTGTTTAGAAGCAAAAAGCAGATGCATCATGGTTAGACTATGTTAGACTATGCCTTAGAGACTGCATCAACTCTTTCTGTCCCAATAGTCCCGCCCCAAACGAGACCATGGTTTCATGGGAAATCTGGCATCAGTTGCTTGGGTTTCCCACGCGGGGGGCTTTCAATCTTGGGGGAGGCGATTATTAAACCTTATTGAGCTCCCGACCCAAGCCTTACTTACCTAGACTTCCAAAAAGTACTGCCAGGATAGTCCCAAATTTGTGGGTCTCAAAATAGGTGTGTTCTCTGGTATTCATGGAATTTTCCTACCTACATTCGAGAGGGTTGTTGCCAAACCATAGGATTTTCCCACCCCAATAGGATCATGCTTAATCTGAATCTGGTGCAGCCCCTATAGCCTGAGACATGAGCAATATTTTGCGTGGTAGGCGCAGTACTTGGTAAAGTTGCAACTCGTCACTGTAGACTTGACTATCCCCACTTTACATTCCAGACTTTCCACTCCTAAATTGTACATGTCACACTCCTGTCCACACTTGACACTTCACTCCACGCACTTTGCACTCCACACTTTACGCTCCTCACTCAACACTCCGGGCTCTACACTCCACGCTTTACACTGCACACTTGACACTCCGCACTTTACACTCCCCATTCATCCCACTCCACACCTTACACTTCGCACTTCACACAGCACACTCTACACTCCCCAGTCCACACTCCTCCACACACTACACTCCACTGTCTATACTCGACGCTTCACAATCCACACTCTGCACTCCCCCCACTCCACACTTCACAGTCTACAATTGTACGGCAACAGCGTAGTAAGCTACCAGACTGTTGATATAATTTGTTTCGCAAAAATATTTCAGGTAATGGGCGTTCGGGTTCGTGGGTTGGTGTAGATCTCAAGCGGCTTTTCCGAATTTCCTTTTGCCACGACGTTGCCAAGGGTGTCCAAAAGTCTACAAAGAGATATATACAAAGAGTCTAGGTATTGCACTCTTGGTTCACCAGACAAGGGGACTACATTTGGGGACGCGGACTACTCCTTGTTCACGCGTCAAACTGGGAGCCTTCAGCTTGACGGAGGCACATGGATGTTCATGAAAGATGAAATGGCTTTTGCTGCTATTTTCCGTGTGTGTGTGTCTCCATTTTTGATCATCAAGTCATGTGCTGGCCTCACAGTTGTCCACTACAATATTTGCGGTGCCTCCTTGCTCAGACCACTCGGGAACCAATACGGAACAATATAGAAAATCAGTTCAATAAGATCTAAGATGACTATAAGATGTGTTTTTTCATTCAGGCCAGCCAAGGTCACTGCAGTTTGCCTCCACTGTTCTGAAACTCTTAGTTTTTAGGCACTTTCGATGCCTTTGATCTTGACATTTCCTGACTTTTTGCCGCATTCTTTGGTATAGAATTCGTGCGATGGCACTTGGCCTGGATCAATGGTCGCCGCGGCAGGCTACACAGGCACTTCCTTTTCAAGCCTAGGAGGGAGATCTCATGGACTAATCAAGAGAGCACAGCTGAACTGACTGAAATTCTTAAATTCTTCACACACTCATATTGTATCATATAATATCTCTGAATATCTCTTATATGATCTCTTGGTACACTTGTTTGCAGAACTTTGCATTCCAATATCTTCCGGCTCTTTCTTGTGCAGGCTTTGAATGAGCTGGCAAGGTCAAAGCTACCTCAGGTTGTTTTGGAGACCTTGCATGAGATGCAGAGCCTCCAAATGGAGATCAATACGCTTTTCAACAGCAAAGTCAGAAGAAGGTGGAAAATGCAATTTACAAGTCCTCATCAGATTAGCTGATATTATCTGAGAATCCATCAGCGGGTTTGATTTGCGAATAGGCAATTTCAAAATACTGGGCCAAGTCTCAAGCCTGCCAGGGACTGCCAGGGACTAGGTTGGTTTCTTCGCATGATGCGAGGTTTCACCTCTCGGTCGCTCTCAAAGCTGGTGATTGGCAGTTTACCTTGCATCTCTTGGACCTTACGATGCGGTGGAGAGTCTCACCCAATGTTGTTTGCCTCTTTGCAGCATACAATTGAGTGATGTTGGATGGATGCAAATTTTTGCCTATGGCCTATGGCATTTCCCAGTATTTGGTTCTTTGATGCAGCAACAAGGACGGCGACAATATGGGCATCATTCCATTCAAGATACATGACTAGGCGCATCAAATATGACAAGACTGCAACAAGGTCAAGTTTGTGAGAGCAAAATGGAGCATTCTGAGGCTTAAACGCTGCTCTACATGCGCTCGAGAGAAGTTGTAGATGGAAAGAGGCTCTTTGGATCTTTCAGGCTGTCTTTCAGGGCCTCTCTTTAGCCTTCGACAGTTTTGACTCGAAGTTTGCAGAGCCTTTCTCCCCGTGTCTCGCCACAAACTCAGAGATCCACTGGATCCGCAGCATGTTTTGTCCTGTCAACATGAGTCACAAAGTCACAACGAGTCACAACGAGTAAACGAGGTTTTGGAATTTACATCCAGATGTGGTGACCTTCAACACTGCGATCAGTGCGTGTGCGAAGGGCAGTTCCTGGCTTTCGTCACTGGAGATGTTTAGTCACTTTGATGTACAGTATTTGTAGCTGCTTCCGGGAGCTACCTGTCGGTGCTGCTTGCTCGAAGCTTTGCAACACACAGACAGATTGATATAATGCAGGCCCACTTGTTGCTGTCCTCGCGGTCTTGCTGTCGCGGGCAATGTTTCTTCCTTCCATCAGTCTTTGGTCCTTTCTTCAATCGGTCTTTGGTCTCTTGAGGTGTACTTTGTGAGCAGCAGTTGCAGGCTGATCATGTCACCTTCAATTCGGTTTCTTGGAAATCATTGGAAATCAATGGAAATCATAATATTATTTTGAAATAGACCCAGGTAAGGTTTGATGCAAGAAGATGATGCACTCTAGAGAGTGCTAAGCTTTTCATGATTTTTCAAAGTTCTGAAAGGGATTCTGCATTCGATTTTGATCATTTTGATCTTGTCTCATGTCTCTACATCATTCTTCGTTTTTTCTTCAATTTGCCCTTGGCGGCCTTAGAAAAATCGGTGCAGGACCTGGCAACTTGTGCAAGGGTTAATACAGGTGCTGGCAGAGGGCATTAGCGCATTGGCAAACGGTAAACATGTTTCAACATGCTTCATGTTCCAACATGTTTCATGTTCCAAAGAAATGCTACAGCGACACTCAGACCGCTCAGCAACCATCGATCAGTGAAGTCAGGTCCTGAATGCCTTCGGCTTGACCTGGCGATCATCCTTGGACCTATTGGCTCAGATTGGCACTCAGTCCGACAGGTGCAAGATGTGCTACTAATGGCCAGGAAAAACATGGAAAACCATGGAAAACCAGACTTTGCTTTTCAGTGAGTAAGCACAAGATACAACAACTATCCACCCAACATGACCAATAGCAAAGCTGTTGTGTTGCGTTTGATTCTGCTGCTAAGTGTGTTTGTGTGTGCGTGTGTCTTGAGGGCCTTGTGGGCTGAAGTTGCAACTTTGCTTTTGTATTTATTTGACATTGAATGCATCATATCTTCGATGTCCACTATTGGAGTTGTTTCTTGCTGCTCAAGGATGGGGGATTCTGAGACTGCACCTGACATCATTTCCTATAACACGTGTATTAGTTCGTGTGGACATTGGCCTGTGGCTGTGCAACTGCAGCAGCTCGCAACGAGCAACCAACTCAGGCAGGGAACGATATCAGTCGAGCTGTAGATTCACCACATCATGCAGAGCATTTCTGCCCCACTTCGTAATCCATGCTGCATGAACTTGGACAGCACCACAAGTGATATCAAGTGAACCAGTCCTTTAAAAAACCACCCATGGTTTCTGTTGTTTGATTGATACTCTTATACTTGCTCAAACGTAAATATCGTTCATCGCCACTTTCAAGCAACGTCAAGTGATGCTTTGCGGAGGCTGGATATAATTAGCTATGCTTCAGCATTCGATGCTGTTCGATCAATTGATGGCCTTTGGTGGCAAGTACTCTGGCAGCTGGAAGCGATGTCGCAGGACCGCAGTGGAACTGTGCTCGTGTGGTTGATGACAATGTTCAGCTTAAGTCCCGAGAATATTTGCGAAGTGCCGTCAGTTTGAGCACAGTCAAGCACAGGCTTGAACATGAACATGCCGTATACATGAACATGCCGTATATATCATTATAATTCATTATATATCCGCATATAGATTACGGTTTTGCAGTGCAGCAGTAAGCGCAGACAAAATCCTTGTGCAAGTTTGGACTTTGTCCTTACCATGCTGAGTCATGCTGGCATATGGCCATGTCTTGAGAGAGGCTTTCTCCAGGATTCAATGCGACCTGAGAGGGTTTGCCTGCGCTCAGTGATCAACTCCTGCGAAAAGCATGGCCAATGGCAGAGGGCACTTGGCCAATTGGCAAGCTTTGATGATGTCTCTTGGCACAGACTCTACTTAAATGGTGTTGAAACATGTTGAATGTAGGTTTCACATGGTTTCACTGTCTATGTTTCACTCTATGCGATAGAGCAAACGTTTTTCAGCTTTACTCCCGTCGGAGGTTCGACTTGCTCGAGATTTTTTGGCTTGGAGCGCAGCTACGAGTGTTTGCGCTACATGTGGACTGTGGAGAGATGCTTTTGTGCTGTTCGAAGGTATTCGCCAGACCAGTGCAGCATGGCACAAGGTGACACTGTACGCCCAAAAAAGTGAAATGTCGCGCAACAACATGAACCTTGTTCACGACTCAACTATATAATCTATATACATCATTATACATCTATATGCATCTAAAAATGGCTGTTTTTCCCATATCTTCCCACTCTACAACTACATATTCACAACTCATGAGATTCCTGTCCTTTGGCGGTTCTGCATTTCCGACAACAGACATCGACAGACCATAATATGTGTGTTTTGACGAGAAATTGAAAGTATGATTGTTTGATGTCCTTTGCTTGGTTTTGGTGAGGGAGTGCGTGTTCTTTTTGCTGACAGTCCTCATACAATGCATTGAACATCCTTCAACTATTTCACGCAGGTGCTTAAGGACCTGAAGAAAATTGGGCGGGATTGCGAATCCAAGGCTGGCACTTCCTGCAATGTAGTTCTAAATGCTTGCGAGCGAGTCAGCCAGTGGCAACGGGCAATAGAAGTTGAAGCCACAGACGCAGCTTTGGTGTAACAAGAGCCACATTGCATGCAGAACCCCAAAGATTCTTGCAATAAGCAATGACTTCGCATGAACATTTGACGGCTTGTGCGACCGCAGTGCATACTTATTAAGACTACATGAAACTTTGCCTTTTTCAGGATTGAATGTCCTATTTGCATCTGTTTGCGCTGCTATCCCGTTGTGTTTTTTCCAACGAGACATGCTGTCCGTTGATTTGCTTTGTTGGAAGCAAGCAAGTCCGACCAAAACAAGTTGAAACCATGCGTGTTTGATGCCATTGGAATGAATCAGGATTGGGAGTATTTTGCAAAACAAGATGCGAAGAGCTAAGGACAACCCAACAGTCGTTAGTTTTAGCTGTGTTAGCAGCGCGTTGGAGAAAGCCGGCGAATGGCATCAAGCCCTTCTTCTGCTTGGTGACATGAAAGTTTCTTTGGCAGACCAATGGAACCGTCGTTTTGTATATACTGTGTGTATCTGTGTGTCCCATCTTGGTGCGGCGCTTTTCAATGTGGTGCCATTCCGGAATGAACTGCTGGCATTTGCCCACCTCTGCAAGGATTGCTTGGTGCTGCCCAATGTGATCACCTACAGCGCAACAATCAGTGCATGTTCGAAAGGAAGCCAGTGGCAGCGCGCGGTTGCAGTTGCTCAGACTATCTCAGACTAAACCATGTTTAAATTTCATCAATGAATTCATGTTGTGCTGCAGTGCTGCTTCAGTGTGTACGAAACGCTTCTGCCGCATTTCGTACCTCCAAAGATAACACCTCCTACTCCTAGTCGTGGAAGTCAAAGCGTTTCAATGAAATGTGCGTCCTAGGTGGGGGAGAAATTTCTGGAAGTCGGTGCGATGTTGCGTCCAGTTGGTGTTTAGCATGTTTGTGTTTTCTCCAATTGATGGTTTA
>Ga0126342_10013607_pt1 | contig 14389 bp, 13 predicted proteins | sample Cyp1metagenome_FD_92528 | JGI IMG/M metagenome (GOLD analysis project Ga0126342, IMG submission 92528) | Coral microbial communities from Lord Howe Island, Old Settlement Bay, Australia - Cyphastrea 1 metagenome | ecosystem: Host-associated > Invertebrates > Cnidaria > Coral ...
ACCTAGTGGTACATAATCCAGCAAAATGCTCCGTTTTCTGGCGCTCAACACAGGGGCACGGCGAGATTTCGTTCCCTTTCGGCAACCACCCCCCCCCACACCCCCTATTCTCACTTCGTTCGCCAACAGCAACTAGCCAGCTAGCTGGCTTTCGTAATAAACGGTGGATTTCTCGACTCTTCCTCACATCAAGAAACCAGGGCTGGGGATATTGATGTGCCATAACTTGGATTTGCGAAACAGGAACCCCCAAATAGGAAAAACATTCTCCATATACAGATTCAGTAGTGGATTTCCATGGATTTCCCATTGGGAAAAGAAAATATCGTCAGTGGTCGCCCTTTGCGGCCCTGTTGGTACCCAGATGCTGGACGAGATGTTGAATGGGTTCTGCTTGCTTCCCGTCTTGGGCCAGTAGGAGTTGTACCGGGCCCCACTTTCGAATGGCATTGACGACTGGTGTATCCTCAGGACCCAAGGACCGGACATGACTCGGAATTCAAAGATTGACCCCGTCCCCAGTTGCGCAACATAAAACAAATCTTAAAACCATCAGTACCATCAGCCCGGGGCCAAGGTCAAAACCAGAAAGGAAATGCTCTAACTTGGCACTCTCTGTTTGTGAAACCCAGAAGGGTGGCTAAGGAGTGAGAAAAGCAGGTGATGCAGACGATTGTGACGGCTGTCGAGGGAATGACTGCCAACACGTGGTGTCAAGATCCTGCTTGTGCTGCTAATAGACTTCATGGTGGTAGTCATGATTAGAAAGATGTGTGGAGGTAATCTACGCTGCTCATGCTCATAGCATGCTGCTGCTTATGCAGCATTTAGACCGACGAGCAATGCCAAGTTTCATCATGCAGGATGTCGAAAATTCTTCCTTGGCTGCAATCTGATCTTACTGGTTTACAAGATTTCCGGTGGCAAATGGGTCTCACAACTGTACTTTGGTACTTGGGGGTGCAGGCCAGAGGTTATTAATCATTAATGGTATAACCATGGTAATAGCCACCAGAAGTTGTGATATAACCCCTATAACATCCTATAGCTAACATCCTATAGCTATGCGGTTATACATCCACTTAGCTCACTCGAACCGCACCCCGAAGTAGTCATCCCAGTTATTCAGTATGAGGCTCAGACATGGACTAACAAATATCCTAATTCGCCTAGCGTGATCATTAGGGGGCCAGGTGATGCAACAGATAGTAAGAACTCCGCGCATACCAAAAACAACATGGAGGGGTCAAAATGGGCCCTGTCCACTTCACCAGCTTCATAAAATTCAATGTGTTTACCCTCTGGTACTCAAACATGGTTTGCTGAAAATTCCCCCTTTGGTTATGTAGGTCGATAATTTCCCCATGTTCAGTGCGCATTGAATTCTTGTTTCCCTGTTTCATAACAAAGGGTAAATCCATGGTTGTTATTTATTGGTCAAATCATCATGTTTGTTAGTTAAACCACCATTTATCATCCATTTACCGTCCATTAAACATGATGACTTTCAGAATTTCACCACTTTTATTTTGCCGTCTCATCATCCCATCATCTCGTCATAAAGTGTATATATAATCCTCACATATAGATGGTTTGAAAAACGACAAAAAATCTCCAGATATAGCCTATCATTTTCCCATGAGATCTCCATACTAAACCACCAATTTTGTTGGTGAAATCATCAAATAACCATATATATATATATATATACAGTACATAACCATTTTTTGCATATAACATGATATAACCATCACGAGTACTGCTACTTTATGCTGCTTTCCTTACTATTCCCTAAATCGCTGGCGCCTTTCATCCCATCGTCCCAGTCACCAGAGGGTCCCCACATCCCAGGCGCCGTTGAACAGGAAGTCTCGTTGCTCCTCGGGCAGAAAGCGCACCAGGCCCCGCGGGTCCGCCAGCACCGACAGCACCAGGCACGCCGCTCCAGCGAAGATCACCAGGAGAAAGCCTGCAGTGAACGGCTGCGGAATGGGAATGGATCTCCCATGGTGGAAAAGTGGGAACCAAAAGGATGCTGAAAATTGATGCGTGAGTTGTTTGGCAGATGTTTGGACAACAAAAATGGTGAAGAAGAAAGTTGGAAGCTGAATCGGGGGGAAAATTGAGAGGAGATAGGATTTTAAGAATATTTTAGATGGATTACCACGCATTTGGCTGTATAATCAGAAATTCCATGGAAGTTGAACGCAGAAATACATAATGATGATCACCGTCGTTTGGGTGAAAATCCTGTGAAAATCGGCCATGATCATCATTATTCATCATTTCATCATTTTAAGACTACTCAGCACGTACTAAGTTACTAAGCACTGTACAAATATATCATAGACCAATGCTGCTGTTTGGCGCTGTCAAGCCCCTCAAAAATATGTGAAAAGGGCATCATGATCCCTTTAACAGCCCAAGCACTTGAAAACCTTTGTGAAACCAACTAGTGATGCTGCTGTATTAACCATGATTATCCATTATTAACCATTATTAACCATTACTAAATATAATTATCCATTATTATCCATTATTATCCACTATTAACCATGATTGTCCATTATTAACCATTACTAAATATGATTATCCATGATTAACCATGACTAAATATGATTATCCATGATTAACCATTATAACTATGACATCCTACATCTGCCGCAACAAGCGGCTATTGGCCACCACAAAGCGGGTGAAGGCCCAGCAGCTCCCCAGGACCTGCAGGTAGGACCAGATTCTCAGTGGGTTTGATCATCCAACGGTGGAAAAACCACAGAAATCCTAGGAAAACCATAGGAAAACCATAGGAAAACCGTAGAAATCCTAGGAAAACCATAGGAAAACCATAGGAAAATGGAGCTTTACCCTCTGGTAAATCTACAAAAAGCTATTGAACATGGCCATAGAAGTAGTGGATTTACCCATTGAAAATGGTGATTTATAGTGGAATTTCCCATTGAACATGGCCATAGAAATAGTTGAGTTGATTTACCCATTAATAGCATGGTAATTGTCCATAGTTATGTTAGTTTACCAGAGGGTATATTGGATGATTGCGAAATCCTGCACCAGTTTTCATAGATTCGGATAGATGGTAAACATCCCATGATTTTGTTTGGCTTTCAACCATCCTTTTGGTGGTGCAGGATTTCGCAATCATCCACAGTAGTATAAATGTATGTATAACTGTATACCATTGTGTACCCCCTACCATAAAAAAATAATCAACGGCAAAGGAACACTGCTCAGGCGGGGTTGAGTGATTCAACCACAAGTTCTGGAGGTTTTCCACAGTTGATTTCATCATACTTAATCCATTTGGAGCGGAGTTGGGGCCTGAAACCAGACTGTCTTTCAAATACCCTCAATCGTTTCATACCACTCCGGTGGTCACGTCATATACTGGACCTCGCTGACTTCCGAAATCTGTGCACACTTGGACAATGAAATTGTCCGGCCCTGCTTTTTGAAGGAACTATGGAACTATTTGGACACACATTCGTGATAAGCACATACATGGAAAAGGAACCAACAACAAGATTCAGCAAGTGGGTATTTCAGGACCTAAAAAAAAGGATCCCATCAGGGTCTCCACATTTCGATTAGCCAATGTGGAGCAGCCTGTTGTCATATCGCAAAGGCTTTAAGCCTATTTTTGAGGGATCCGATGGATGACATTTTTTTGGGCCTGGCAAAAACCCGCCCCACACGTTCTCGTTTTGTCCTCCCTCCGCGGTATCGCAGCGATCGGGAGCAGCGATCGGACAAGGATTCTCCAAGGATTTTCCATGAGTCTGATCTGGCTCTGATACTCTCTGGTCAAATATGGCTGGAAAATTCGCCAATTACTCTCTGGTAATTTAACAAAAAGCTATTGAAAATGGCCATAGAAATAGTGAGTTTTCCCATTAAAGACGGTGATTTTCCATAGCTATGTTAGTTTACCAGAGGGTAGTTCGATGATCGAATTTCCAATCTAGATTTCGCCCATTTACTATCCTGCTTGGTGGTATACCTACCCACCCCTCTGAAAAATGATGGAGTTCGTCAGTTGGGATGATGACATTCCCGATATTAATGGAAAGTCATAATCCAGCCATGTTCCAAATGTTCCAAATGTTCCAAATCCACCAAATCCACCAACCATGGCCATGATTTACTTCGTGGATCATGATGTTCCACAGTTGCGGACTATCTCCCAATCCTTGACCCGAAAGAGAAACCGCCAGCCTCAGGCTGGGGCTGATGGGGCTGACTTGAAACCGGTGAAACTGTGAAAAATGACCGGTGAAACGATGAGAATCTGCCAACCTCGGCCGGCATGTTCAAATATCCTGTAAAAAGAACCTCTCGTTCTCCTTTTCAAATGAGCCATTCAAAATGTAAAAATAGTGCTGTCCCATCTCAAAAAATACTAGTTGGTTGATAGTTGACAGCTTTCCCTACTGTGTGTTATCATTCATCACCGGCGAATTAGGTAGTATAAGTCCCTACAGTAACCAATCAACCAGGATATTTTGAATGGCTCAAATGCTTTTCCGGGTACATCTAAATTGAAAGCCAGATGGTATCAGCAATGTTTGGCTCCACGTAGCGGTCACATGCTGCTGTATCACCTTGTAGGCCTCGTAGAATAAAGTCCGGAGCTCGAACCTGCTGCCGGAATCAAAAAAAGCCAGGCCCATGGTACAAGTTATAGGTCAGTGTGGTTAAAAAAGAAAAAGTTTATGGAATGACAACCCCATAATATATATATATATATATAATTATATATATATATCAATATTAACATAAATATCATTGGTAAAAGGGCTTTTTTTCTGATAGCAACTGAAAATGATCACAGATGATTTTCCCAGCTATAAACCTCTATTATATATATATCCTCTATTTGGGGATTTCCCGTTGCCCTGTTTGATTATTGGAGGCTAACCCAGCGCGTTGGCCGGCTGATACACCACTAGGTGTGCATCCTGCTTTCTGATTGGCTACAAGGTCTGGTGGCGATCTAAGTACTAGGCTGGGTTCTACGATAGCAGGCCCAGTTGAGGTAGAATCTACTATCACGCATATGTGACATTGTGTCCAAAAATGGGGTGCATTTGAAAAGGAAAAGCCAAGCACTTTTGATAGGGAAAATTTCACGATGCACCAGCGGAGATATAGTGAAGCAGTGTGCCCGACTTCTCAAACAAAGCCATATGATGGTAGTTTGCTGCCATCGTAAGTCCCAATGGTTTTGCTGATCATTATCCCTACTAAATGGCTATAATTGGGGGTATACCCCATTTTCAGACATACCCAATTAGTAACAACCCAAAGCCTCAAGCCATGTGACTAGCTGAGCCCTACTGAGCTTATGCCCATCCGGTGTCATCAAACGTGGCTGGCTGGAACATACCCTGTAAATGGAGGTCTTAATGCGAAAATCATCTGATGTAATCTGTAAATGGTGGTGCCCCATAGTTAGCTAAGTTGGTTTATAACTCCCATAACTATGGTTTATGGCAGATATGACTATAGTTAATGGGGGTTATAAACCAACTTATAACTGGGGGGCACCATCCTGTGTAAATGGTGGATTTTCCATTGACATGTTTGATCACCAGAGGGTAACTGATAAAATGCTCCAACATCATGTGATTTTCCCTGTCTTGTTTCATGATGTCAGCGTCATGACAGAGGTGACCATGGTCTCTGAGACCAGATATTCTTACCCTTGACCCCAAATATCCAAATCAATCCAAACCACCACACGACGGGAACACCAAAGCCCAGGCTGCACACCAGGCTGCACAGAATTCAGTGTGGAGACGTGTGATGACTCTCCATGCTATTGAGACTTTGGGCTCCGTGGTGACATTAACCAACCACCCACAGCCCATGAAACTTCCAATATCAACCAATGCTATCTATGAGTGTGGTGAAATCCATATTGATTGTTATATCTTTCAATATTCTTGGGTTTTAGTTATAATATATATATATACTATATTATATCATTTATATCATTTATATTATTTATATATATATATATCAGCTAACTTGATATCCATTGGTTTCATCGTTGGTTTATCCAACAAAAAGTGCCCAGTGAAAGGCTCAGAAACGGCTCGGGCCACATCCATAGCTGAGTTGCCTTGCCGGTTCACCGAAGGGGAACAGAATCCACTTCCCCTCTGGCAAATTAACAGTTTGCCATGGAAAATGACCAATTTATAGATGATTTACCTATTAAAAATTGTGATTTTACAGTACATAGTACATAGTAGACTGTTAAATTACCAAAGGGTAAAATGTTCAATCCGTATGCCTCAAAAGAAGCGTTGAACGGACGCACACATTTGGTTCTTTCTTTTATCCGACCATTGGATCTGAGGGCAAATATTGGCAAATAGTAGCCAATAGTTTTGAGCCATGCCCAAATGAGAGTATGTAGACCATAGTAAACCATCCAATTGACTTAATTGAGTGTGAATGATTGTGACTGTATTCATATATTGTCTGTAGTTCCGGATGTTTCTATTGCCACCTTTGACAAAACATTGGTGAAACAATTCCCAGGGCCCTGCTGCGGGAATCAAACAGGGCTCCATCGACGTTTTAGGGGGCTGCTGTTGCAACTGGTGACCACCTACTATATCCAAAGCAGAAACACGATGAAACGTATAAGATCCCGTAGTTCAACCATACCCACTATACAGTAACGAGTACCTGTCTTATCATTTCATGGGTCTATCCGTGGATCATACAATGCCCTCCGCTAGCGCCTGCTGAATTTCTCAAGGTGACGTCAGCACCTGCTGCAATAAAAATGGCAGAGGCCGCAAAGCTGCGCCCCAAAAGGCTACAGATCAGCGGGGTGCTGCCACTCAAATTCCTTGGATTTGCGATTTTTGAGGTCCCTTTATAAAGAATGATCCTGGTATATCCTGGTAGATTCCTCAAACGGTGGATTAACCAATCTCAGATTTTTTTTAAATAAAAACAATCATCTGCAGCAAATCCCAGATTCGTTAGGAAGAAGAAGAGATAGCTGCCGTGACGCGCATCCAACCACTTCGCCATGTTGGCCAGCAGCCGAAACTGAAGTCGCATCTTGCGCGGAAATTTCAGCTGTTCATCGATGTTTACACCTGGGGAATCCCAACTCAGTCGACTAATAAGATTACCCTCTGGTAAACAAACATAGCTATTGAACATGGCCGTAGAAATAGTTGATTTACGATGATTTGCCCATTAAAAATGGTGATTTCCATACTTATGTTAGTTTACCAGAGGCTAGATGGTCATTGGAATGTTGAAAAAAAAAAACGCCCCACCTGCCATCAGCAATTCTGGTATGATGATTTGAGGTGCTCCCTCTCCAAGCACGGAAAAATGCAAGGCACCCGCTGTGTTGATGTCGGGCACAAGCGCCAGAATGGCTCGTAAACCATCTCTGTTACCATATGCGGAAGTTGGACGCATGACGTTGTTTCCGAACGAGTCCAACGGGTGAGGGTTGCACCCAGCCTGTGTCGAGGCTTGAAAGATCTTGAAAGAGTCTGGAGAGGAGTTTCACTAGATTCGAGCTACATCTGGGGTACCCATGGGTACCCGGGTTACCCCACTTTCAGAACATCGGCTGGTGCGGTTGTTCGTGCTCACGCCTGTGATAGGTGCTGAGTGGTGCTGAGTAATTTTAGCATTTTCATGCATTTTCAATGCTTCCCAGATGATCATTTTTCATGTTTACTTTCATGATGGCGGGGGTGGGGTGGGCGAATAACGTTCATTGGTCTGCATTCATTGATGTTACGTTGCTAACTTCGTACAGGAAATCCCTACACACTCTTCATGCTACGCTCTGAAGGATAAAAAATCTTACACGCTCGTGATGCTACGGGGTCGGCTTCATATCGGAATTTCCTACACGCTCTTGATGGTACATGATGGTACGCTCTTAACGTCTCTTAACGATAGAAAGATCTTGCTCGTGATGCTACGGGGTCGACTTAATATAGGAATTTCCTACACACTCTGCTCTTGATGCTACGCTCTGAAGGATCCGAAAAGTTGTTAACTTCGTATGGGAATTTCCTAGGCCCTCTTGAAGTGAATTTATGATGGGACTTCTGAGCATTTTTCTTGATTTATTTTGTACTTTAAAAACAACCAGAAGCCAAAGCCACTGGACAGAGATGGACAGAGATGGACAGAGATGGACAGAGCCTCGCGCAACAAAAATCCAAGCCGACAATCGCCGACAAGACATCAAAATGCCGAGCATTTTGACTGGCGCAACTGGATCTTTGGCGGGATGTAATGTTTTGAAGCCCTGCCTGGATCAGCATTTGCACACCTTCTGCATTGTTTCCAATGCCAGCACGAACTAAAGGAGAAGCTCCAATGCCGTCTCGAAGTTGCAAATTGGCCCCTTTCTCGATGAGCAAAGCCATTGCAACGTTGTTGCTGAACTGTGCGCAAATGTGCAGCAATGACATGCCCCTTTCGACATGGAATCTTTTTTCATCCGCCTTTATTTGCTCATTCACATTCACGCGGCTCGCAAGCATCTCTTTCAAAACCTGGACGTCACCCCGCAAAGCTGCGAAACATGCAGGGCTCCAGCCAAATTGACGCTCATGCAGGTTCCTGAGCAGTCTGCATCATTTGCAGACCTGAGGCATCCTGTAGCTTACAGATGCTTACAGTACAATCTACAAAGTCTACAAAGTGGAAGTCATCAAAAATGCCACCGTAGAATCTTCAAATTCCATCCTTTGGATTCCCATCAATTTGGGGCAAGACGCTTGAAGCCATTCTCTTTCATGAAGTCACCCAGCGATAGCCCCCGATTTTCCGCGTCATCTCTGGGCCTTAGCTGCCCTGGCTCACTTCTTCGCAGGTAGATGTGCTCCAGGTTCAGCACCAGGCGGAAGCCATGCAGGTCCTGGTTCTTCAGGTAGGTCACCAGTTTGGCATGTAGCATCCCCGAAATCAGATGTTCCACCTAAGTTTGGCTTGATTCAGATTGATTTTTGTGACCAGTCTTAGCAAATACTGAAAGCAATTGGTTAAAAAGATCATCTATACAGCTGTATACACGTATACACCTTATTTTTTTCCAGTTGAGAATAGGCGAGAGATCGAAGATGATCCAAGTATGTCATGATGCCTATGTGGAGGTTTCCAATCTATGGGGGTACCCCAGTGATCATCCCAGTGATGATCAAGACCAACCGTATTGAAACCTGTTGTGACTTGGGGATCCCCCATGACTTCAGAAACCCCCATGTATATCCATGTATGTACCATCCAGTAAATTAACAGGCAGACCCTGCCAGCCATCGGGCTTGGAAGATTGGTGTCCATTAAAAATTGGTGTCCATTTTCAGGGTCAAACTGTTAATTTACCAGAGGGTACCCTCTGGTAATTTAACATAGCTATTGAAAATGACCATTTATAGTGGATTTTCCCATTGAAAATGGTGATTTTCCATAGTTATGTTAGTTTACCAGAGGTTATATTTAAAAAAATGGGCGAACGCAGAACGATTTGACACCAGGACCCCGACCCTGTCTCTGTCGCTTTCAACGGTGAAATCTCCCATGCACGCAGGTCGGAGCCACGAATCGAAGGGAGTCATCACATAGGACTGCTCCACGCTCTCCTAGGTTTTTTGGATGACTGCCAAATGGGGACCATAAAAATCATAAAATATTCATGAGTATTCCCTATGTATTCCCTATGTATTCCCTATGTATTCCCTATGTATTCCCTATGTATTCCCTGTACTCCCCAGATTTTTAATGATTGGGAAAATTGAAACAGTCGGCTATTGGCAAACTAAGCAAAGCCAGGTCTCAATGACTGCGATATTGGCATCTTGCCCAAGAAACTCTCTGCAAACACGTTCGAACCTGCACCAGCCTCGGCTCTTCCAACTTTCTCTGCAGAGGAGTTGCCCAGTCTCTGCATGCGCCACGCATGGGCAAAGCACCAAGAAATATTTAGATTCCTGGACGTAGCGACCGATGCTATCCACTGCAGATTGCAATTCGGCGACGTCTTCTTGACCATCGCTGCGTGCCACCAGCTGTGGGCACGAAAAATAGTCGTACCAAATGAACAAGGAATTGCTATGCCAGTCTCGGGTGGATATGTATTCTCCATGACCAAGGAAAGCATAGGACATGTGAGATGACTTGAGGAGTATCTGCCCTCCCATCAAATAATCAAAGGCCCTCTGAAGAACACGCAGTTGCTCAAAATTCCCATCCGGATGGGTGAATCCAGTCCACTGGTGTGAAACGAAAACAGCATCGCCCATCTGGGACTGAAATTCCACCAGAAGTCCCTGATCTAAGAGCTCATGATGCGATTGAACCGACCTCATATGCATGAAGTCATCAAAGGCGACGACGTACATTGGAAAGTCGCCTGGGAATCGAAAACGCCCTCGATTCGAAGGACATACCCAGCGTGGGTACATGGACGTACGTCCAGAAATGGAGTGTGGTTTAACACAGAGGGCCATTTTAATTAAAGAAAATGGTTCCCCGAATATCAAACACCCCCCATAAACCTAGTAATTATTGGATCTGTCTATTCATGTTTGGTGGCAATTGTGGGATATATTTAATCTTATATTGGCTATATATCCCCATGTCAGGATGGTTAAACCATTTCAAACCACCATGTTTGGTGGTTTTCACCCCCCATACAGCGGGACCTCGTGCCACTTCCGGACCCACCAAGGCATTTCCACAGGACGAAAGCGCTTTGCGAAGCCGCGTTGGACTTAGATCTCCCCACTGCGGCCATGGCATGGCCGAAGGTCGCAATGAAAAAAGCAATGGATCGTTCGTGGATTCTCTGCTTGGGTTTCACCGATTTTTTTTTCAGCCCGAAATAGTCTACTTAAATGTCTACAGAAACCTTCCAAGTCAGGATGAAAACATTGCATATCCAGTCGAAATCACCAAGATGGCAAGATGGCATATCAATTTTTGTGTCATCAATTCAAAAGAATGCGTGAATGGTTCAAAAACTGGTCGCCCAAGGATATCAAGGGCATTGATCATGTCTGGGGCCGAGGGGCCTGAGGGCCCCGAGGGGCAATGGCTGAAACATGAGAATGACTCCATCTCTAGGCAATCTGATCATAATATGTATATATATATATATATGTGTGTGTATAATCAGTATGTATATATATATATGTTGTTTCCATATGCAAAATTTGTTGATTCAGCATCGTAGTGAAGATTTCCATAGATATCCTACAACTGTTTGAAAAAAAAACAAGAAGTCATGCGACAGTGAGTTGGATGGCCATCTTATCGATGGGTGAACACATGGTGGCAGCCATGAATCTATTGTCCAATGGTCAATACCCCCCAAAGACTACCAGATTGAAACCGGCGGCACCGGCACTGCCAAGACCTCCCCAGACCCCAGCAGCGGAGGCACCAGCAAAACAGCACCAAGTAAGCGAAGAGGAAGGGCAAAATGAAATTCGCCCTCCACTCTCCTCAACACTGCCTTGGCCCGAGGGAAGATGTGTGGGGAATCACAGAACTTGGATTGAAAAATCGTATGATGGTCCCTATGGATTCCCCAGTCCTTGTGATTTTGGGAAAAACCAAAAAGTCGCCATGAACCCAGGAGATTGCCAAATAGCGATTCCAATAGGGAAAACGATGGGTGGAATGGCATTGGGGAGACCCTGACACCAAGTTGCGACGCACTCCGCGAAGGGATCTGTCACCTTGGGTGCTGTCATCTGTTCTCGACCACCGATGCACATGCCGCACTGCCTATGAGTCAATCCAGCAATGCTGCCGGCTACGGCTTGGGAGAGCGTCACAGCTGGTTGAGCCAAATGGAAGGCAACTTGTCTGGGGCGCCACAACTGAATTCTGGGAACAGCGACTCACACAATCATGCTGCATGGTTCATCAGGCGACTCGGATGTTATGGACTTTCCAAGGATACCCCCACTATTGTGGGGGCCTTTTTGCAGAGCCTAGTGGGGAAATAAATGTAAATAAGCCATGAATAATGTAACCTCCTTATGTTTGTTCTTGCTATCCATGAAGTATTCCCACACATCTGAGCTGCTGACATGTCAAACCATGAAGTAATCATGAAGCGATTTTGTTCCTGGCAGGTCATGGGGATAGGTTATGATAGGTTCCTGGCAGGGCCCAGTAATCATGAATATCATTGAATATGTGAACAGTGTTTGAACAGTATTCAAAACCCTCTGCCATTTCATGAAATACTGGTTGGTTACTAGGGATTCACATCTTGGCTGATACTCCCCAAGATATTATTGGGCAGTATCATCCCAAAAAAAAAACATCAAACAACACTGCTCATGTCAGAAGTTCAACAAAACCCTGCAAGATCTGCTACAAGGTCACTTGGATGATAGCCAAAGGTAGTGGTAATTCATTGGTAATTCATTGGTAATTCGACCTTCTGCAGCCATTCTTGGCCTATTCGGGGAAAAACAATATATATATATACCCTCTGGTTATTTAACATAGCCATGGAAAATGGCCCATTTATAGATGATTTTCCCATTAAAACCTCCATTTATAAGGGAATTTTCCATGGCTATGTTAAATAACCAGAGGGTATATATATATTTATATATATATAAATCTGGAGTTCCACCAAGGACTTGCCCTGCATGGACAACTGGAGCTACAGTATTTGACATGTGCAGCCTCAAAATCATTCGGATTCTGTGTTTTTTTTTAATAATGTGGTTAAAACGATAATAAACCACCCATTTGGGAATGGTAAACATACCACCTATAAAAATGGTGATGACTGGGGGATGGTTTATGAAATTGTTTTAACCACATTAAATTTTAAATATCTTTGCAATAAAGTGAGGCAAATGACAGTCTCTCAGAAGAGGGTTGGCTAATGTCGTCAAGAATACAGCGTCAAGTGGTGAAGAAACTTCTGATACCATCTGGTTATGACATTCACAGTTCGCCATGGAAAGATCCACCATTCTTATATAAGTTCGGTAAACCATCTATTTCGATTAGGGCCATCGATTTCTAACCATGGCTATCTGTTAGTCATAACCAGGTTGGGTACCTGGGTAGTCTCCACGATCCACCAGGAATCGGGCGAGGTTCCACCAAAATCGTCGCCATGTCTTTGCATGGTCCTTTTTGGCAAGGCACCGAGAGCCGGTCGAAGCTTTTTTTGCACCCTTCGGGGATCCCCTTTTGGTATCGACTAGTCACAGATTCCCAACAGATACCCTGCACATCTACCCTCTGGTAAATTAACATAGCTATTGGAAATTGCCATTTATAGTGGATTTACCCATTAAAAATAGTGATGTTCCATAGCTATGTTAGTTTACCAGAGGGTAACTAATCTAATTGGTGGTTGAGCCCTACCCCTCTGAAAAATGATGGAGTGAATGAAAGTCAGTTGGGACGATTATTCCATTCCCAAGAGATGGAAAGTCGTAATCCAGCCATGTTCCAGTCAGCCATGTTCCAGTCACCACCAACCAGTAATTAATAACACTTGGAGATGTATTCTGCGTCTGATCCAACAGAAATTGACTACTTCTGTCATCTGTCCATGGTTCAAAGACCGCATCTTTTGGAGACACCGGAGACACCGCATGACACGCGTCCTGGTAGTGGCGATTCAAATTCCTCACCAAACTCAGGGCGAGTTTAAGCACAGACACGATGGGAAATTGGTCCTGCAATTTCCTGAAACCAGCAGCAAATCCACTCAGATCCTATTGACATCATTGACAATAGACTAGCAGAGCACTTCTGTTGGCCCCAAGTTAACCACTTCTTCCAAGTTAAGCGCCCCGCCTTGATATGTTCTTTGGGATGTGGTGCAGGCCACAGTTTTCAGCACCTGTCAAAGTCTATGGAAGTAAAAGCGTCATTTTTTGTCTCTCAAACAAAGTTCAATTCCAAACATGTGTCTAGATGTTTGATGATACATAACAGATTTGCTACAGCTACACACGAAGTTGGTGTGTGCATCCATTCTTGATGATACCCAATTTGCACTTTGAGGGTGTTGGGCAGGTGTAGCAATTTGGGTTCACTTGACTATTTTTTTAACAGAGGACCCTGAAATTAGGGGATTAAATCATCAATTTTAATTAGATGTTCCAGCCTACGGGTTGAAAACCGTCCGAGCGTTTTAGGCATTTTATATATGTTCCTTGGGGTGGGGTGGGGTAATAACGTTCACGTACTTGCGCACTCCCATGATGTTACGCCACGGCACGTTCACTTGCACGTGCGCACATACGTCATGCTATACGTTGAAGATGTGTCACGTCACGCAGGGGGGGGGGGGGGGGGGGTGGGGGGGGGCAATAACGTTCAC
>Ga0126342_10013608_pt1 | contig 14389 bp, 14 predicted proteins | sample Cyp1metagenome_FD_92528 | JGI IMG/M metagenome (GOLD analysis project Ga0126342, IMG submission 92528) | Coral microbial communities from Lord Howe Island, Old Settlement Bay, Australia - Cyphastrea 1 metagenome | ecosystem: Host-associated > Invertebrates > Cnidaria > Coral ...
GGGGGGGGGGGGGGAGGGGGGGGTGGCAGGGCCTGGTGCATATATACATACGTATATATACATACATATACATATACATATGTATGTATACATATATATATATATATATCAATCCCTCCTTTCATTCCACCCGTGGCACTTCATTTCGCAAGGCAAACTCCACGCTGTCGCGCATCTCCTGGAGCAGGTCGACTCGGCAACCAGAGAATGGCTCAATCATTGGAAGAACTAACCAGAAATTGAAGGGAAAATTGGAAAACCATGGGAAATCTTAGAAAATTTACTCCTATCATAGGGAGAAAAAATGGGTAAACCTATGGGAAAAAAATTAAATGGTCAATCGTTATGGGAAATCTTGGCCGGAAATCATAGGAGTTATGGAAAACCGCCAAAGCCAATTGGGGATAAAGCCTGCAGATTTTCCCGTTTCTGGGGGATGATTTTTTATAATTGGAATTTCACCCATCTTTTTCTGTTCATTTTGGATCAATAAGAACCAACACTGTGTCTAATCTTAACCACTATTTGAAAATTTTGAAAAGTCAGCAAATATTTGATTGATTTAATGTTTGGTACATGGAAATTCAAGCAATATGTGCTTAATCAACAAATATTCCATAAGCAAACTGGGATAAAATGCGAGGTATTTATCACCATAACTGGTTGGTGGGTGACGCCATGGAGACTGAACCAGCTAAGGAATTCGAGGGAAGCGAGGTAAGTCATTTGATCGTTTGCGAAGAAGCAAATGCTAAAAGAAACCAGCAAAAACGTGGAACATAATATAAAGCATGTTAAAAATAAGGCCATATAACATCATAAATATAAGGACATATAGCATCATAAATATAAGAACATATAACATCATTGAAATAAATAAATAAATATAATATAAGGACATATAACATCATGATACGGGATTGCAGGGACCCTGAAGCTCATCGCAGCATTGGTCAACCGCTTGCTGCTTTGGCCATTCACAATGCCAGCATTGCAAGAGTGAAACTCTGTGGGATCAAGGTGTTTTCTGAATAGTGAAAAACTATGAAAACTAAGTTTTCCCCCAGTTCTTGTGGCCATATGTTCAACTAATGTTGGATGGATCTTAGGGCTTTCCAACGGTGTCTGTGTTTGGGATGCCCCCAGCACGTTTCCTCACACATATTCAGTAGATTCCCAACATCGACGGTTGAAAGAAAAAACACTCGGCAAACTCCCTTGCCAGCCTTAAATACCTGCTTATCTGTTTGGTATAGAACCTCATTTGTATCAAAAGATTCAAGTATTAAACTAAACGATCCAGTCAAGGCTTGCCCCAGACTCAAAATCAAGAAGTAGACTGTCAGAGAAGGGCCCTCCGGCTCCTCTTGTTCTCTGCGTATCCTCTCTTCCTTCTCTTGCTGCAGGATGTACATGAATCCCTGCCGGGTCTCAGCTGGGTCCAAAAATCTCAAGGAAACCGTGCAAAATCCCGTGAACTCTCTCAGAAATCTCCCGGGTTCCTGGCCATTCCCTGGAAAATTCATGTTCTTATTTTTTTGCAATCCCCAGTCATAGTTCGAAAAGTTAGACACTTGGAAATCATGGGGAAAAGCATGATATGGCAGTGTGTCAAAACCAATAGTACCCCTTTTTTGTTCACATCAAAATAGCTGGTAAATTTTATGGATGTTCATCCCCCTAACAAATGGTATTTTCATAGGTATTGATCCATACCCAAATAGCTGTGTTTGTCTGAAACATTCTGAAACTATGGTACCCTCTGGTAATTTAACATAGCTATGGAAAATCACTATTTTTTATGGGAAAATCCACTATAAAAATGGCCATATCTATATTCGACTATAGCATCCTTTTTTGTGCTTTCACCATGGTTTTGTTTCGTTGGATCCACGTGGATCGCTCCCACGTTTTTTTTCTCCCGGTGAAGGAATTTTGGTACCCGGCCGTAGCCCGGTCAACGTTTACAAAAAACGATGGAAAGATCCACCATGTTTCATGGGAAAATCAACTATTTCTATGGAAAATCACCATGTTTAATGGGAAAATCAACATAAATCAACTATTTCGACTGGGCCATGTTCAAGTTCGCAAACCGTTAAATTACCAGAGGGTACCCAGTGAACCTGGAAGGCATAGAAGAGATTTTCCTTCTTGTTCTGCGCAAAGAGCCGATCCCTCAAACCTGTTCAGATCACCGATGAAAGTGATGAAACCTCCAACGGGTCATCTAAATCCACTGCCTTAAAGGTGATGGGTGAAAATTTGGGAAGCCAGCTACACACCAGTTGAAACTCACGTGTTGGACACTGAATTATGAAATTCATTTCCAAAGTCCATGTTTTTGGTTTTGTTGCGGGGTCCATGTAGCTAGTTCTAAAACATGGGTGTCAATGGCCAACTTTAAAAAAGGCTACTTACTTGTCAGATGTAAAACTATCCCAACATGAGGTCAATAATTTCATCCATCCATGTTGTCACTATTTCCAAGATGTTTGACCTGTTCAAATCAGGGCAGAACCAACCAAAACTGGCAACATACGGTAACACATAAATTCATACTGTAAATTCCAGAAGCGAAACGTAAATCATATGGTAAAACAACTTGCTATTAATATAAATCTGGAACCTTAAAAACCTGAAAAAACCTAAATGTTCGCAGGCCTTGTCGCGCTTTGTAGACCATCATTTTGGAGGCTCTCACGTGGCGCGCCCAAAGGTCATCCTGGGATGATGATAAGTTTCGCAATGTGCCATATTCGATCTATCTTGATCTCAAATATATACATATACATATATATGTATATATATATACATACATATATGTGTATATATATAATTATATATATTGAAAGTATATTGTATACACAATATAATATTATATATAACTGTATGTATGTGATTTTACTCCGGTTTTGACCCACACCAAGTCGCATAATCGGCTTGCAGCTCCGCTTCGCGTTCCAGCACCGCGTTCAGCGTCCTGGCTGCGATCATGGTAAAAAGTAGGGCGTTTCCACATTAATATGATTTAATATGGGACCATGAAAGTGGGGTATTTATATCATTAGGCTGATGGGTCATCTGGTTGATTCTTCTTGACGCTTTTTAGGTATAGAAATGTTTGAGCCAATTTTGACCCTAGTCACATGCTTTACGTTTCTTGCAGCCATCGCTTTTTGCATCATTCGCTGCAGGTTTTTTGGGCCACCAAGCATTGCAAGTCGTTGGGTCTTCACCCTGAACCACCAGAAACCTCCCTTTTTTTGGGGGGTTGCCACGGAGCCGGGGCCTCCAGCCCTCGGCCCTCCGCTGTGCCTGGTTTGTTTGTCCAATCTTTGGATCGCTTCTTCTGCTTGCATCTTGCAGCAAGACCAGTTGCGCAGCCGGTCCTCGGGGGCTGAGATGGGTCACTTTTCTGGGTTACCATGGGATACCACACTCAAACCATGAGAAAATCATGACAAACCCATATCCACTTCAAAGGTACGAGTACCTTGGATCAAATGCTTGGGGGTGTGACTGGAGAAGTTAATCTTTTGGGGATATGGCCATCCCGTATGGCGACATATATTAGAACCGGACCCCCAGGTAGAGTGGACCCGAGACTTTGCAGCCATTCAGGTTTGTCTAAAAATAAGCTACCCCATTCCATCCCATGGTGTAAACCCTCATTTTCCCCACGAAACTTGCCGTAAGGGGGTGATATTCCGGGATATTCGGTGGGCCATTACACCGATCACCGCATGGCCCACCCGGGAAAAAAAAACACGGTGTCGACCCGGTCGACCCGTCCTCACTTTCGTAGTTGGTTTCAATGAGCCGACCTCTTAGGTCGTTCACCTGCAAGGAAAGTGAAGCCAAGTTCAGCAGAAATGGCTGAAGTTCAAGGTTGATTACCGTGGTTTAAATTCATGTAGAAAAATGCATTTTCCTGAAATGAAAATTGATTACTGTAGTGGGCTTGACTAGGAAAAGGTGTCTTCTTGGTGAACATAAGAACTACTGTACCGGGATTAATGAAGAAAACGTATCTCTTAAAGTCAAAAAAAAAAGTTCTTTTGGTTCATTGGGAGAAGGACATTGCAGAAATGGGCACGTTTCCTTATTGGGTTCACCACACTGACGGGGAACATCCATATGGTGGTAAATATCAGATGCTAATAGATAGATAGATAGATAGATAGGATAGGATAGGATAGGATAGGATAGGATAAGATAAGATAAGATAGATAGATAGATAGATCGATAGATAGATAGATCGATAGATCGATAGATAGATGATAGTAATGCAGCCTCAGATTTTCAGCTGGTGCCATTCCAATGCGAAAATTCCTATACCTCACAGATCGTTTCGCAGACTTGGCTTACGGCTTAAGGGGAATTTGCAGGATTCTCTAGTAAAACACCGTAGTTTCCAGTGGTTTCTATACATTAAACCAATCTATTGATAGTAAAGATGAGTGAAGAGTCCTACATTTACAATGGTTTTATGACTACCTGATGAAAGTTGCCTACATTAAAACCGTGGTTGTTTTTTACCCACTTCTGAGCATGTGTGTGTGCCCTATGTTTCTGGAACCTATGGTTGAAGCCAAAACCGGTTGCACTCAGCATGGCTGTCTCGGATTTCTCCAGTTCCATGGATCCAGATATCGGATGATCCCATGGAAAATCCATCAATTTCAGTGATTGATGCAGCATTCGAATGCTGGTTGAAGGCCGATAAAGATGTGCTTAAACCTCCAGAAAAAAAAAATGGTGAAAAAATGGTGACATCCAATTCTTGGTGGTGAAAGCTCCACGCCTCGTCAGTGAGCTGTGTAATCCGCTCGTTGGCCACGTCCAACTTTGCTTGGAGAGCCGCCATGACCTCCGGCGATTTATCCATCAAGCGGGTGACTTAACCGGCAAATAGGAGATGGAAACTGTACATGTAGTTCCATGATGGTGATTATATTTGATTATATGATGTTTCATCAATAAATCTAGGGGCTTGTTGCCAGCGCTGGAAAGTCGACTTTCCTCATGTTCCTGTATCCTTTTGGAAATGGTCATAACTTAATATCTTAGCACTACGTCGCTACACATACTCCGTCAATGTTAGTACGGCAAAAGAAAACCATCCCAAATGTTACATTTTTTATGGGTGTTGTAAACCACTAAAAAAAACTGGGTGGTTTATTAACTAATTATTGCTTTACTTTACTAACATTATATATTAATTATGCTTTAATTAATCATTTTAATGTTGATAAAGTTACTATAATTTATCCAGATCATATGCAACACAGTGAACCACCCAGTTGCGATTCAGATACCTTCTAGCAATAAAGGACCCCCCAGCTCCGTTGTTTAGCTGGGCTTGTGGATGTTCACCACCCACACGGTTAAACCATTTTGGGGGTGCTTCAATCCCCACTTTTGGCTGCGAAAAAAGTCCGACGATTTTGGAGACTTACTTCGTAACATCGACTGAAATCGTGGCCAAATGACTTTTTTCTACCTTTCCCCCTGGGGGGTTCTGTAGGGCCTGCCCTATTTTCTTAGCTTTCCCACCTTCTCAGGGGAGCCGTCACCGCTTTCCAAGAGCAGATCTTCATCGATGTCGCCAGCACTACCCATGATCACCACACAGTCCTGGCCATGACTTCGGGATTTCAGGGGGGAAAATCGATGGAACAACAACAAAATCGTGGATCTGTTTAAGCTGTGCTGTGCCTTAGGCAACCAGAAAATTGGGAATTGACCAACTAGAAATGGCTTGATTTCAGGCAAATTTTACAGGAAACTTCTGGCCGTTCCAACCACCAAAGATATGGAAGTTGAAGGAAGAACTATATTTTGATTCTAGATGCCAACCAAGAATCAAGTTTGGGGGTTCTAACAACCTCCCAATATCCAATCACAGTTTAAAACAAACGGGGCAGTCAGATGGATGACCCTGCTAGACGGTGATGTCCTTGAGGTAAAAGAAGGTTTATGTAGGTCAAATGGAAGTTGCTGCATTCAATTTAACCCTAAACTACATATCCATCCATTCCTTCCAAAATTATGGTTTACTGATTTACCTTCCAAAGGGTCGCGAGCAGTGGAGCAGTGCATGGCTACAATCCAGTACATCCAGGAAAATGGGGAGTTCAGCCCCTGAAACATGCTCAATTTTGTGGGATTCCGAGATGTGCGAGATAATCTTGCATGAAAGAGCCAGCGAGGTGGGCTTCAGTCACGAGTTTTGGGGGAAACAAAGTCCAAAACTTTGTCATCTCTTGGACCCTTGAATATCTTGAATGTGGGGTTCTGATTAATGATAGAGTCTTCCGAATCGAAAAAGTGGCTCCTAAAGAAAAGATGCCGAAAAGCTTCAGATGGAAAACCATCATTTTTCCCATAAAAAAAATCCTATTCATCCTATTAAATGATGGGTTCTCCTATTAAATGATGATCATTCGTTTCTCCTATTTTGCTGCTGTGCATCCTGCAGGACCTGGGGGATGGGATTCATCGCCATGGGAACTATACCCTATTTTCAGACAGACCCACATCACATTAAAAAAAAAACGTTGGGTAGTGTATCCCATCATTATCGAAAAATCGCCATTTATAGGTGAATTTCCCATTATTTCTGATTTCATATGCAGAACTCACAAGCAGAACTCACAGGAAAATCGACGAAAATCGGATGCATCTGTTGGTCGGCCTTCATGAGTTCGGGATGGATGGACATGTAGTAGTACCTGCATGCGACAGCATTCAAAAAATGAAGAGAATACAATGGTGATAGACATGCGATAGACGTACGGATGATTAATACAAAGAGATTATATACATATATATATATATGTACATACAGTATACATACTATATATAATATGTATGTATATATATATTATATGTATATATATATGTATATATATACATATATATGTATATATATATATATGTATATATGTATATGTATATATATATATATTGATTTTGATGGAGGATTTGTGGTTATATACTTATTGTTTGCACCGTTTTTTGTTGCGGGATTGAATCCACGTGACAAAAAAAAAACATGGTGAAATTGGGATCATGATCCCATGGGATAGAAAATATCCTACCAAAAAATCCAGGAAAATCATCATGTTTTTCCCATCCAGTAAAACGGTAGCTGGATGGAAAATAACCTTGTTTTTTTACTGTAAAACACCAACCAGCTTGAGTTCTCGCGGAGATGTTCGTCTGATTGCGACCATGGAAGACCGACATGCGGTGGAAACGATGTGGTGCTACAAGCGGCTGAAGGTAGGTGATGTCCGTTTATTTCAGCAGAAAACTTGTGGTTGCTTACCAGTCAATAGTGGTTGATAGTGGCTGATAGTGGTTAATAGACATCAATAGACATCAATAGACATCAATAGACATTAATAGACATTAATAGATATTAATAGACATCAATAGACATTAATAGACATCAATAGACATTAATAGACATTAATAGACATCAATAGACATTAATAGACATTACTAGCTACTAGACGTTAATAGTGATTAATAGTGGTTTATGTGGTTTTCAAATCAGAAAAAATGAAAAAAAATGCCACCATGCCATCTTTTAAGACCCATCTTCGAGGCTTCAGATTCAGCAGGATCCATTCCCGATTCAGCAGGACTGGGCAGGATGCAAGACCCTGTGACAGAGAAATGATTCATCCATAGTCCTGATGTGTGATGAATAGTCCTGATGCAGTATCCATATCCAAAGCCTCCAATGATTCATCTATGGTGCAATATTCATCCCAGTTTAACAAAAGCTCCAATAGTGCGACAATGTCCTCTAGAATGTGGCTGTCATAGTGTACAGGCAAAGGGCAAATCCCAGTTTCAGATTTGTTTTTTCCCCTGATGTCCTTTTGATCACTGATGGCCTTTTGAGAAAAAGGAATATCAGTTTGCTACCAGTTACCTGCTGTTCATCAACCGACGTGGAGGACAGGGACATTGGGACATCGGGAGGTTGTCAATTTAATCTATTTTTTGGCACCCATAGGTATTATGATATCTATAGATCAATTAATGATATCTATATATATATGTATATATAGTTGGCCGGAAAATCCCCCAGCCGTAGTTAGTTCGATGATTTTCCCAGCGAACCAAACCTCCATGACTAGGCCGGGATTTTCCAGCCTACCAGAGGGTACCCAGATAGAAAAAGATAGAGAAAGATGTGGAAAACCCATATTTTCGATGGTTTATACCACCCATTTATGGTGATTTTGGGGATGGTTTATGATTGTTTTAACCACATTAGATCATGTTCGTGGGGAAAGATGAAGGGTTTTCCACATCGTTTTGTCAACGCTTACCCAAGGCATAGCTACCATTTGATCAGAAAAAAATCAAACGACTACCTAGCAAGAATATCCCACAATGCAAAAAGCATGACAATTCTGGATCTCAGCATTGTCACTCATAGTTTCAAATATGATCGCATACCCTCTGGTAAACTAACAGTGGGAAATGGCCATTTAGTTCGTTGATTTACCCATGAAAAATGGTGGTTTTCCATAGTTTTGTTGTATGTTTGCCAGAAGGGTAATCATAAATATGGGGATATTATAACCATTAGAACCATTACATAACCATTATAAAAAAAAATACATAACCATTCCATAACCATTACCCTCTGGTGAACTAACATAGCAATGGAAAATGGCTATTTAGTTCGTTGATTTTCCCATGAAAAATGGTGGATCTTTCCATAGTTTTTTGTTAGTTCACCAGAGGGTACATAACCATTACATAACCCCATTTTCCTAGCCATGGCACGCGAGATCTGCAGCATGACCCGCGCGGTTCAGTTCTTGCACCACCTTCGATGAGCTTTCACGAAATGGGTTATATATACTGGTTGGTGGTTTCAACGGGTTAATATGCTGTTAATATATGGTTATATATATGGTTATATATACTCCACCATTTTTGGGCTGAACTCCACCATTTTCATGACAACATCCCAAGAAATTATTTTGTTTAAACCTCATTATTTACTTATCTGGTTGGTGGCTTCAATCCCTCTGAAAAATATGAGTTCGTCAGTTGGGATTGTTCTTCCCAATACATGGAAACACAAAAAAATGTTCCAAACCACCAACCAGTATACATATATATATATATACATACCCTATGGTTATTTAAGATAGCCATGGAAAATGGCCCATTTATAGATGTTTTTTTAATGATTTGCCTATTTAAAGTGGTGATTCTCCAGTTCGCTACATTAAATAACCAGGGGGCAATACATATGTATATGTTCTCTGAGTTAACCCAGTTAACCATAGTTTCTTGGTTTTTTGTGCCCATGAATACTGTTTTCTGAGGGAAAAACAATGGGAAACACCATGCCATTTTGACCAGCCATGACTGGGAATGGTAAACATACCACCTATTAAAATGGTGATGACTGGGAGGTGGTTTATCATTATTCCACATTATAATGCATCCAGCAACAAATGATTTTTAATGGATTCAATTGTATCATGAGCTATAATAGGATGTTTTTTCAAAATTGAAACCAATAGCGTGGATTTGTTGTTGGATTTTAATGGGATCATATTATGACTATATGGAGTATGATGTAGATATAATTGGGATGTTTTATTGGGATAATCTGTTTTTCAATGGAACATTTTATGGGATTCTTCATAGGTAAACCCAACAATAGACGATCGAAAAAAAAATGGGATTACCCTCTGGTGATTTAACATAGCTATGGTACCCTCTGGTAATTTAACATAACTATGGAAAATCACCATTTTTAATGGGAAAACTCACTATAAATGGCAATTTTCAATAGCTATGTTAGTTTACCAGAGGGTAAATCACCACTTTGAACGCACTTCCTCATTCAATGTGATGCACAGGATCTGCAGTTAAAGAGGCCACAGAGAAAAAAAACAGTTTTTACCACCATGGTCACCTTGGGCCCCCCGGGCCGTAATGAGGTGACTCTTCAGGCGGTCGATGTTTTTCCGCGCCTGGCGAAGGTGTCAGATGCTGGAAGGAGCCCCAAAGTTCGATAGTTCATCAGCAAAACTGGTGATTTAACATGATTCAACCAGGAAAAATGGAGACTTGAACAACCAAAATGGGGATTTATACTCAATTGATGATCGTGTCATGTTCATCATGTTCATCATGATTTGCAAGTTGGTGTATTTCACCAGGCTAAACAAGAATGCTTTCATGATGGATATGTACATATATATATATATATATGTGTATAAAGTCCATAGATAGTTAGATGCGGTAACGTAAGCCAAGTGATAACAAGGGGGCTGGTATTCTGGCAAGTTCCGATGATATTCCAAAGTGAGCGTTCTTTTTTGGGCATCTCAACATATCTCAACCATCGGAGCAACGATTTGGTCAATGGCAATTTTCCACGATGGTGAAGCCAGGTTTGTCCAGAAGATCTGTCCAACTGTTGCCGTGCGTTTCGCCAGGCAACCTCTCTTAATCATCCAAGGTGGTCATTTTAAATGAGCAACCAATGGTGAAGCATGGGATACCCTAATTCTGATAAACATCCCAAAGAATTCTTGACGAGGAGTTCATGGTATTGGGCCGGGATGCGTGGTTCATTCAGTTCATTCGCACCTGGCCCTGCTTTCCCAATGGCACCAGAAGCCCCATATCTCCCGGAGAACTGAGTTTGTAGCTGGTTACGACACCCAAACATTTGACACGAAGCCCCAAAATTGGAAGTTTCAATTGGAAACTCACCTTCTGGTAGTAGTTTTACAGGGGCATCCCTCAAAAAAATGATTTTATTACTGTTTAAACAGAATCTAATAGGACTATTTTTATATTATATATATATTTATTTATATATGGGCCTATATAGGTACACATTTCCAACCAGAAACACCTAAAATGTGTGCTTCGACCCTCAGCTTCGCCTTGGGTTTCAAGGCCATCATCTCAGCATCTTCCTCTTCCTCATCCTCTTCCAAAATATCCTTCAGTGGAGCATGGCTGGTGCTGGTTTGATGGCTGGTTAGGCAAAAAAAACTGATTGTTGTTGAAATGAAAATCTGAAAATCTGACATGGGCATACTTGTTTCAAACAAATATATCCTGATATAGGAACTACAGACTTTAAATCAAACTGTTTGGCGGTTGATGGACCAACGGGGCCCCTGCAAGGATGAACCCGGCAATTTTTCACACGGGAGTAGACTCTTGGGACTCGAACAGGGGTTTTAATGGTGCCCCCCAAGGCCTGCAAGGCTCTGCCAGTACAGCTGTGGCAGACCAAACATGGCATATATCTACTATTACCAAATGTATCTACTCAGTCTTTAAACCTAATCATTTTGGAATAGTGTGGACTCCTGCAAGTTTTGGGCGTCAGATCTATTTCAATGGGAAAATCTATAGTTTCCTGTAGATTTTCCCTTAAGCCAATCCATTGAACATGTATATGTATATATATATATTCATATGTGTATATATATATATATTATGTACATTCATCCTGAAGTAGAATATTACATGTTCAAACATCTTCCCATTTGAGATTTTTTTTGAAATAGCCCTATTCTAGTCCATGAATCGACACGGCCAAGGTGCGAGAGGATCTTCACCGAGATACCTTGCAGAAACACGGAAAATCAGGACCCTTCGGATTCAAAAAATGCAGAACATGTCCAGTGAATCTGCAAAAATTCATCCCCAAGTGATCTTCTTCAGAAGCATGTCCATTTCCAAAATTCTGCCGAAAGTGCTGGAGGTAACCGGTGGATTTCGGTGCTGTATCGCTGGCAGCCCAAAAAAAGCAAGAGATTTCTTGAAGATTACGACCTTCTGGATCCATGTAAGTCTTGGGGGCGAAACCAATCATCAGCTCCCTATTGCAAAGTAGACATGATACATACATGTGAATTCCTTCAGCAGCAATCTTGGTTGACACCACATGCTTCTGCTGGTGCAGGGCTGCCCCCATCAAGCCTACACCGGAACAACGCCAAGCCTGAACATGTTTTTTTAGATCTGCCATTTTGTAAGTAGAAAAACTATACTTCATGCATTGTAAAGAATCATATGCTTGAAACCACCCGATTGGAGTTGAATTCCCAAGCTCGAATCTTAACAACGCGACGGGCTTAAACACTTCACATTTCTAGATGATATTCCTATTGAACATGCATTCTCCCTTGAAAAAATGCCATTGCCAGAGTATATTGAACTTCTTCGCAGTTTAAAAGCCAGCAACACCATCCCTCAACAAAATCACTATCCCTGAATAGATGCTTGGGTGATGTGGATTTCCATAACTAATCAGTCAGTCCATCTGTAACCCATCTGTAACCCATCAACCAACTGCATCCCATGGATATCCGATATCCCCATCGTTTGCAGCTGAAAAATCCATTTAAAAAAAAACACATAGATCTCTATGTTTGATGGTGAAAACATCATGTTTTGGATAGCAGAATCGCAAGCAAACATTCCGATTGAAGAAGCTCCTATGATAGATAACTAATTAGCAATCAACCAACCATTGCGTGTTAGTCAAAAGCCGGAAAATCATGGAAAATCCAATATTCAGCTGCCAGTCAAAGTTCCGAAGTTCTGGATTGTCTTTTTAAGACTCAAATAAACATCTATTTACCATCTGGTTATGACTAACATTGCCATGGAAAATCGCCATGTTTAAGAACGGTAAACCATCTATTTCTATGGGCCCCTGGCTATGTTAGTCATAACCAGAGGGTAAGCCACATATCAACAACTTTCTCTGCTCCAATCCTGCACCAAGGTGCTCATGCCAGTTCCAGGGGTCGTAGTGCTGTTCCTTCAGAACCTCAGTCTCCAAACAACTCAGGGAGTTGACCAAGAAAAGTTCATGGCCAAGTTTACCAACAAAGGTATGGTTTTAACGTATAAACATATATATATATATACACATATGATATAATATATATATAATAATAATAATAATAAATAATAATAATAATAATATATACACAATATATAGTATTATATATGTAACAACTCAAAATGGGGACTTGAGTATCTTGATCAGCAAATATGATGTTATCAATGCTTTGTAATTTCGGGGGAAACCAAGGATCATCTATTTCTGTAGGAAACCATACCATGTCATTGTTTTTTGCAATCACAAATTTTGGGGTTTTCCTGCAGATGTCCTTCCTTCTGCCCTGCAAAACCTTTCGCATCACAAAAATTACCTGGCTGATCCTGGTGATTCATGCAAAAACACTTCACCGACCTCAAATATTAAAACAAAATGTATCATATGTTCATGTATGTTCATGTGGCAATGTGTCAAAACCTTGTACCCCTGTAGTTCACATCAAAATAGCTGGTAAATGGATGTTCATCCCACTAAAAATGGTATTTTCATAGGTATTGATCCATACCCATGTCTGTGAACATTGATAGCTGGTTGTTTTCACCAAACGACTTTACATAAATCATCATTCGGCCGACGTGGGGCCGAGGCTGCGGTGCACAAATTTTTCAGCGTGCCGAGACACGTTCAGTGCTTGTCTCAAACGCTCGAAGGACTCCTGGAAAACGGTGAAAAGAGGCTTTGCCAAGCGCTATATTTTACGCACACCTCTGTGTGTAGATATTTTTTAAACAAAAAAATTGAAGTAGACAGAATATGGATGATTGAATATGGGAGATGTTAATTTTTTTTTTGTACAGGTTTTAATGTGGGTTTCAGATGAATTTCACTGGGACAAAAAGTTCGTTCCATCCGGGTGTCCTCCGGGGACTCCATCGTATTCACCATGGCCAGGCGATGGTGACGCCGCGGGGCCGGCGCCGTGTTTTTTCGTTGGTCAAACTAGTGATTTCTGACAGCAAAGTCTTAGAAACTACCAGAGTTTCAAAGTTCCTAGAAACACTTCCATAACTTCCATCGCGGCATGTTTTTATGATGTAAATGGCGTAAATGATGTTTTTTCATCTGGCCATTTTGTGAAGTTCCATCCGAGATCTCGGGAGTTTGTCATCCGATACAGCGGCCAAAAACCCTGCTGGTTTGACAGTTGTTGGGGCCTCTGCACATCGATTTTCAGCTGAGCCAAAAATGTCATCCAACATGTCCACCACCCAAAGTGTGCTCATCCCACGATAGTGATTTTTCTGTGGTGATACCGATACCCGGTGATTTTTCGGACCGTTATCAATGCTGGGGGAATTGCCTGTGTATAATATATATATATGTATATATATATATTGAAAAGATTCAGGCAGCTCTGTTGAATCAATGTTGCAGCTGATGCTGTGCGCTCTCACTCTTTTGTACTGTTGGCAAACAGTCTCAGGCTCAAGGCCTGTTGATCCATAATGTTGACAGTGA
>Ga0126342_10013609_pt1 | contig 14389 bp, 11 predicted proteins | sample Cyp1metagenome_FD_92528 | JGI IMG/M metagenome (GOLD analysis project Ga0126342, IMG submission 92528) | Coral microbial communities from Lord Howe Island, Old Settlement Bay, Australia - Cyphastrea 1 metagenome | ecosystem: Host-associated > Invertebrates > Cnidaria > Coral ...
AAAATTGAGAAAATCTGCTGACAAATCACTGTCGCAGCCTTGATGCACCCACTCCAATACTATTTACGAGATCCAGCTGCAAAAGACAATAGTATTGCGCATGCAGCCCCGGCACCAAGCAACCTTGACGCAGCCATTACAATGCGATCTGCAGAGACTGAGTTGCAAGACACAATAGAACTACGCGCAACGGCGTCGGCAATTGCAGCTCCAAAACCGGATCTCGACGCCACAGCGACAAAAAGACGATTTTGCAGCACTTTCTAAAAGGATTTTAGAAGGAAATTCACTAGCGCCAAAATGAAGAAAATCTGCTGACAAATCTCTGTGGCAGCCTTCATGCAGCCACTCCAATACGATTTATGAGAAGCAGCTGCAAGAGACAATAGTATGACGCATGCAGGCGCAGTGCCAAGGAACCTTGACGCAGCCATTACAATGCGATCTGCAGGGACTGAGTTGCAAAACACAAAAGAACTACGCGCAACAGCGTCGGAAATTGCAGCTCCAAAACCGGATCTCGACGCCAAACCGAAAAAAAGACGATTTTGAAGCACTTTTTAAAAGGATTTTTAAAAGGAAAATCAATAGCGCCAAAACTGCGAAAATGTACTGGCAAATCACTGTCGCAGCCTTCATGCAGCCACAACTCACCAATGGCCAAACGATATTCCAGAGGCAAAAGCTGTGACACAACCGTTTGAGGGATGTAGGTGACTGATGCGTTATCAAGAGGTGCCTGTCCGAAGTAGCCCGGTCTCTGGCCGGCTTGGGCTCTACTTTCTTGAGGGGCGGAAGTGATTACCCTCTGGTAAACAAACAAAAAGCCATTGAACATGGCCCAGTCGAAATCGTTGATATCGTTGATTTACCCATTAATAGCCATGGTGATTTTCCATAGTTTTTTGTAAACGTCTACCAGATTTTGATGGATTTTGGGGTATCCCATTTAGAGCAGCATCCTCATTTTTTTCGATGGTCGCTTCACCAAATCCCCGCCTGAACGAGCTGCTCAGCCTTCTTCGCTGCCTCAGGTGGCTGGGACATCCCCGACACATGGAGGCTTTATAGGATGAGAACATATGGAAACATATAGATTATAGGGGAAAATTGTTATATGTACATGGAGGTTTTTAATCGGAAGATCATCGAACTGAGTGATGGATTTTCCAGCACACCATGTTGATCACAGAAATATTTGCAGTGTCCTACTTGTGCTTTTCAGCGTTTTTATCTTCTTTTTCCCAACCAATAAAAAAACGAAACCTCTATGATATGTCTGTACCGAAAATATGACTGCTTTGAGCAACAAAACCATCTATATAAGTATATGTACCTGTAACATATAATCACCACCAACCTATAGTTTAAACTCTTCTATCTTCTGGGTCGCATATTCATAGCTGGAACAACCGGCAAAGTCTTAGGAGATTTCAGCAGCTGTTGGGAGTTCATCAGCCAAAGTCTGACCTGCAATTTGGATCCTGGGATTTGGATCGTCTCAATCTGCACCGATCAATTTGCCACCGGCGCAGCTCTTGGACTTCGCGGTCCCCGTAGGGAATGGCCACTGCGTTTGATAACCTGCTTGGCAAACCTTGCACCAAATGGATAAAAACTCATCCAGTCACCGACGCTACATCAGCTAACCCACACATCCATGAATAATTCTGCATAGTCTGTTGGTCAAATTCACATGTTTGGTGCTTCAACACCCTTCACCCAGGTTTTCCCTAACTTTCATGGTGAAACAACCTTCGCACGTGAGTTTATCCAGATATGCCTTCATTTTTAGCAGTCATCTCTCCGGAGAATTTAGTTCACCAACCTGAAATGAGACTTGCCAATCATCATTTTGAGTGACGTCGCAGTGAGGTTGCAACATCATTCATCCAGATTTTTGCCAGGTAATATTGGTATTGCGCAATGTCATAAACATATAAACCACCCATATAAACTGATGGTTTATACACCCCGTGAACATCGCGCACCCATAAAGCCCCTTGTGCTTGATGGTTAAGTTCCCATTAAACCACTATTAATCATCAGAATATAAGTGGATAAATACGTATATGTATATATATATATATACATGATCATAGTTGTAAGGGTTATACTGTCATATAGAAGTTATACGTCATATAGTTGTACCGTAGATATCCAAATGGTAACTCATTGGGGATGGTTTGCTGTTGCTGTTGCTTTACTAACATTATAAGTGGATATATAACGGTTTCTATCCTAACTTCTGGAGGTTTTATAATTCACAACCACATTTTTTTGCCATAACAGTAAGCATGCTTTGATAACCGGAAATATTTGAGGTCTGGCATGGTCTGGCTAATACATGGTAATACCTCCAATTATCAATTACCAGCCATTTAGTAGTCATTTCGTAGTCATTTCTCCCACTTTTTGGCTCGCGAAATCATCCCATCGCCCAGACACCCGCATGGCCGCGGGGAAGTTCTCCCGCATGGCCTAGACGGTGCTAGATTCACCATTCACCAGCAAAAATGCCATGATATTTGAATGATACAACATGACAATTTTATGGTGTTTAAATGGTATAAAACAAAATAAAACAATGGTATAATTTATAATTATTGATAATTATAATAGTTGTTCAATGAACTTTGAATGGTATAACCTGTATAACATGGTAAAAATGGCTGTTAAAATTTTTAAATGGTATTTAATCAATGGTATTTGAATGATATTGTATGGTAGCAAGTCGGTGAACCATCAAATTCGGGTTCTCGCCCAAGAATAGGGGCTTCTTCCAGCTATTTCAGGGGCGTGGTGAAAAGCTGGGCTATGATGAGTGAAGTCACATTTTCAGAGGATTCAAAGGGAGACCCAAACCCTGATTTATTTGAGGGTTGGTGGTTAGGAATGTGGTAATGTTCAGATTTTGCCGCAATGGAGCAAAATTAGGTTATAACTTCCAGAAAGCAAACATGGCTTACTTCAAAGTATCTCCCATTTAGATGATTTTTTCCTTTTTGACCCCTCCATTTAGCTGGAGAGATTTCCCTTTTCGGCCCGCGGTAACATATCCACACCTGCAATTCGGCCACATCGTGCAAGGCTTTTGCCTCCCACCTGGTCAGACGTGTGGCTGGGGCTGAAAGGATGGCTTTTAGCTGATACAAACCTGAGTTTATTGACAGAAACTGGTGATTTACACAGCAAATTAGGCTTCAATTCACATTCCAAGGCACCTTCCAAAAAAGCCCAGCTTACCAAGCAAGGAAATGGATATTTAGATCAGAAACCAATGGATTTGATCAACCAATTTCATCCATGTTGGATACCCTCCAACAAACATATCCGTTTGCCATGGACATTCACATCATTGTGAAGAGGTAAATCATCTATAAGTCTATAAATGGACCAACGGACCATCTGTACCATAGCTATGTTCAATTGCCATGTTGGAGAATCTTGGTGGATCAAATTCCAATATTAAACAGTGCATAATGTTCGTGCTTAAGCCAAGAAACATGTTGGACCGTGGGACATTTAGAATGGTGGGGTCTTACAGTTGATAGACAGTTACAGTATACCAACGTTTATTCAAATGAATCTGTGGTACTCCAGCAACTTGGGTTACTGTAAGTACTGTGCGGCCAATTGGCAAAGCTTGCCTGCACCGTATTCTTGTAATAAAGCTGTTTTATATATATATATATATATCCGCATTTATAGCCAAAAAACACAGAAACCCCCCAACAAAAAGAATTCAACATACACCACTAAGTTACCTCGAAACAAAAACATATTTTTAAGTTTTTTTTTATAAAAAACTGTCTTGGCTCATTCCGTTCATTCCCTTCACTTTACCCAGGGCATCCCAGGTTTCCATGGCACTCGACCTCTGGTCCACGCCTGCGGTCTTTTTCCTTCTGGAAGAGGTACTGCGCTTCAGTGGCATCTTGCACCTTACGGCTCCGTGTGCCCGGCTCGGGGCTCGGCTGGGTACCACGCTGGGCGAACATCGTCCCAATGCTGGGCGGAAACACCGGCAACATGGGGCGGACAACCAAATAAAAGCAATCAGAAAAATGATAGAAGTGGGTATAACATGGTATAACCAGTACGTCATGATGATTGTAATAGCAAAAATGGATCTTCAGAAGTGAAGGACAGCCATGGCCAGGAATCTGCCGTCTGCCTCAGACTTTCCCATGACTTTCTGCAAGTTGTTAGACAGTTCCAAAACGAAAAATTGCAGAGCCCAATTTGACTTCAATTTTGGTCCGATAAATTTTTACATCTGGTTGGTGGTGCATCTTGAAAAATATGAGTTCGTCAATGGGACTGGGAAGGATTATTCCCATATATGAAATGGAAAATAACAAATGTTCCAGAAGTTCCAAACCACCAATCAGTCTTTGGTTTCTTTGGGTTTTATTATAGATGCACGATTTATCAAACACGGATCCAGCAATACCAAATGAACATGTCCGCAAAGAGGGTGCATTTAAGCGCTGACTCACATTCATACTGCGACTGTTACAGCAAATAAAATATCAAATCAGCATTTCCTTGGATAATGAAAGCTCTCTCGGGGTTTTCTCAGCAGACTTGCAAGGACCGTTCCTGATTTTTACTAGATTTTATGAGATTTTACAGTGGCCAAACTAAAGAACCATCCGAAACAACCATCGTCTTTAGTGACCGAGTGGGGTGGGTCTCCGCGCTGCTTCGCCCAGCCTTGGTGTCAGTGGCCGGCTCGCACGCTACCGCAATCTCCGATGTGTGTCTTTTTGAGGCACCCAATAGGAAAAAAAAAACATGTTTTTGGCACCAACGGGATATAAAATCTTCAGCAAATCCAGGTTTGTTTACCTGCAGACTTTTTGCACACAGCAAGCTCTCATTACTATCCGGTACCAGTTTAGGCATGCCCAAGATTTGAGCATCAAATCTGCCCCTCAGCGCTCCCCTCCCATTTTTCGAGTGTACATCCGCTAAAGTCAACACATACCCCAAGAATTGCTATTCCAGTGGTTAAACATAGTGAAACAATCTTTTGGAACCATTATCAGATTCACTGTTCAAGTTCAACCGTGTACTTATGCTGCCTAAACTTGGGGAACCAAGCTTTAAAATCAGCAAAACCTGGATTTTTTGCCCCTGTGATGGCTTAAAATCGAGCTACAAACCGTCCCTTCACCCAACTGGCCATCCAAGTGGCTCTTGCGCCATCTTATGCGCGCAACTCTTCACCAACAGAGCTCGACCTGGTGGCAAAAAAATGCAGCTGTCAAGCCCCTTGGTCCTTGGAACACTTGGAACACATTTAAAATTTCACCCTCTTGAGCCACCCCCAAAAAATCTGGAAAACCTGGAGATATGGGATTGAATGGGATGGATCTGTACACTTGACATCTAGTTTAGGAATAGATCTGTTCAAGCATAGGGGTCCATATGACAAAGGGGGCCAGTATCACCGGGAGAATCTGGGCCATGGCTATTCTGGACCATGGCGGAGGATTTGGTATCTCGGGCCATGACCAATCTTAGGTACTTTTTTGGTGGAGAGGTTAGCACATGACCCATTTGTGGCAAAACATGGAGATCGTCGTCCATCCAGTCGGCTTTCCCAAATGTGTGCATATATACCACAAATCTAGGAGGTATGATCATCCATCGTTGTAGGTACGAGAAAGCACCTTTGGCCATGGCTATCTCAATTTCACGACCAACGGGAGTGGAGAAACTAGTACAGAAAATTTAGGAATATTCCTCACTCTTGTCTTGACGTTCAGGTTGTCGCCTCAAACGTGCCATCGTCGGATGAAAGCGGCCCCTGCTGTGCAATTTCTGTTGGAAGAAAAATGCTGCCATTGCAGAAACTGCATCCCAGGCATCAGTTTTCTGGCTAACAACATATAATATAACATAAACATATTAGATCGCAGTAAGATAAAACAAATGGTTTGCAAACAAAAACACAAAAAAAACATGGGAGTTATATCCAGATAATCATAATATGTTGATTAATGTTGTAACCACCAAAAAATTGCGCTTACAGTTGGCTTATACAGTTTTTTGAACCCACAAAATCGCCGCCGCCGCGCCTTCATCGTGGCGCAGGCCGTGCTTTCGAAAAATGGCCCGCGCTTTTTTGGCTTCGTCTAAGGCCTGGCCGTGGCGCCATGGGGGTTGAAATATGTTGAAATGGGATTTATGCTAGATCTATTTAACCGTTTAAACATAAGTGCCTTGTATCATCGTATATCTTACAACCATTCATAACCCACTTATATAACTGGTTCATAGCTGGCTTTTGAACCATGACATATTTCGCGATTGATGAGACGGGATATAGCCTCGAGAAAAATCCCCGGTTTCCATCCGATCCGCCGAGTTATTAACATGGCTACCCTTGGATACCCACCAAGAAACAACAAATATGTTTTTCTGGTAAACTCATAGCTATATCCTAATTTATCCCACATTAAGGCAAAATGACCTACCCAAAAGTCACTGAGTCGCTTCACCCAGTTAAAGGTCAGCATCTGTTTAAAAGTCCACTGATTCATGATCTTCCACGCCATCACATGGTCGTAGTAAAGGCCGCAGCACGTCATGATTGGTCGATATCCCCGAATAACTGGGTGTTCAGTGAACGAACGGGTTTTTAATACCAGCTTTTCAACTATGGTATATCAACTAACCAGCTTAACTAACCAAGTTTTAAATCTTCGGCTATATATCAACTAACCAGCTTTTCACTTCATGCATGGTACGTTTGGCCACAGCCAATGATTGTTTCATGGGTCTCCCACTTGCCAATCCCATGGTCTATCATCGCGTTCCACCATTTGGGGGTGCTGTGCGCAATTCTGCACCGCTGACACCCACATATTGAGGGGCTTAATCTCTGTTAAACTAACATAACTATGGAAAATCACTATTTTTAAAGGGTAAATCAACTAACTATATAATATAAATTACAATTTTCAATAGCAAACTGTTTGTTTACCAGAGGGTAACATTCCCAGGGACCGTCTCTTTATCTTGGTCTATGTCGAGGCCAAGATGTGCAGAAGCATCCAAGGTTTCACCAGTCTCCATTCAAATTGACCATTGGATCATCCATTTCAATAGGAATTTCTATTGTAAACCATCCAGCTATTGGGTACCACCATTTATCTGGTTGGTGGTGCAATAACCATCTTGAAAAATATTAGTCAATGGGAAGGATTATCCCTATATGAAATGGAAAATAAAGAATGTTCGAAACCACCAACCAGTTACGGAAACCCCCATTTGGGTTTTTGAAAAAAGGTGTGCAACCTCCCTTTTCATTGGATCTTTTAACAGGGACTTGCTGGGAAATCCCCAAATTTACTTCGGCAAAAAAAGCCCAGCGACCCGCCATGGAGCTGATGACAGAGGGTAAATCCCCAGCTGTTTTTGGTTTATATTCCTATGATGTTCCCATGATGTTTCCATTATACCACATAAAATCCCATCCATTTTTGCTGGGCATATCGGTATATCCCTTTTTTTGTCCTATTACAAACCAATGAAATAGTTGATTTTCCCATTCAGCTAGCCTATGGTACCCCAAAAACACAACCCCCAAAACTCATCCGGGCTCTGAACTTCCCCACCTCACCCAGCTTCTTGCGTCCCATGTACGCCTTGGGCGTTGGTGCTTTCACCAGCTGGGGAAGTGACTCACTGGAAACATCTGGAAACCACCAAGGAAAGTTAGGAAAGTTCCGTGGCTGAAACACCGGGAATCTGCTTGGCAACTTGAACAACCGTCATCTGAAAACAGTAAGTTGCAATGGATCGATTTCAAGAATGGAACATTTCCAGGAAACCTTCGTAACCACCAAATACATGTGCCCGGCTTTCCCTTGTCAGTTTGGGAAGCCGTTCCGTTGAATCCCAGTTTACGGGCCAGTTTGGAATTGCATTGTCCCATACAATCCCCGCAGCAAATACTATTTGGGTTTGTCTGAAACTAGGGTATATTCCCAATTATAGCCATTTAATAGGGATAATGATCATTAACCATTGGGTTTAGGGGTACACTATTTTCAGACACACCCATTTAATTATACAATCTGATTGGTGGTTGAGCGATTTATCCCAAAACGGATTATTCTCACAGCAGATGCAAACTGTTTGGATCAATTCTATCGGGGTTGCTTTTTGAGATCTGTAGGTACACTACTACACTACTCGCAAAATATGTTGATTGTATTTACCCTCTGGTAAACTAACATAACTATCAAAAATCACCATCTTAAATGGGTAAATCAACTATAAATGGCCATTTTCAATAGCTACGTTAAATTACCAGAGAGTATACCACCTTTTCTTGATGGAACATCCCGATGTGAATCAGACAAAAACCAACACGTAAACTCATTTGTGTCTCTGGTAATCAACAATGGAACATTTATAGATTATTCTCCCAGCTATACATATCCATTTTATATTTTTTTATAGTTGATTTTTTTCAGCTAACCACGTTTGATAACACCCGAAAGCGATTCCCCATGATTTTGTTGGTTTATATCATCATATTCCCATTATACCACCATGTTTGATGGGTATTGTTTAATTTTGGATGGATAAATATAATCACAATGCATCCCAATTTATATAATTCAATAGAGAACATCAACCAATTATAGATGATATCCTGATTGTTAACCATTTAAACATCAATTTCTATGGCTTACATCAATTTAAATCATCAATTTTCCACGATTTCCCATGATTTTCCCACGTTTTATGCTCATCTCCTGCCCTTTTTTCCCTTCGTTTTCCGTTGTGAATTTGTCCGGCTGAGACCAAACACCGACACGGCGGCGTGTCTGGCACCCGCTTCTGCCACCTGGCCAATGATCGATTGAATTCAAGTAATTAGTTGATTAGCCTCTGGTAATTTGTAGTGATTTAATGGGATATTAATGGGATATTACCCTCTGGTAATTGAACATAGCTATTGAACATGGCCCATTTAGTTCGTTGATTTACCTGTTAAAAATTGTGATTTTCCAGCTCGCTATGTTAGTTTACCAGAGGGTAATCACTTAGCTAACTTTCTTGAAATATCTTGAAATCACTATGATCATTGGGGTTTGGATGGGTTTGGTTCGTACAAGCGCGTTATAACGAACTAGTGTGATGGGTGAAACTCAACCAACAAACATCACTGGGCCCCACCTTGCAGCTGTGAGCAACAGAGTCCCTCTGGAAAAACAGGAGGTCGACCAAAAAGTTGTGAAGAAACGGAGGGTTGGCTAATCCAACAACTTGCAGGAAAAGGACATCTGTGACGCTTTTCGTGGGACCCAAGGTTCCACGCATGTTGATGTGAGTACATGTCTATTAAATAACAACTGAAAAGCCAATCCAGAAATTGGATCAGCAGCAACAAAGATTTCCTACAGCAAATCTTGATGGCAAAAGTGCGGTGGGGTAGGCGTTTTTTTGCTGGGGTATGATGAGGCTTCTCGTTTAATTTAGGCTAACCGTCTGGCAATTTAACATAGCAATCGATAATCACCATTTTTAATACAGTAGGTAAACCATTGAATTAAATTGGCGATAGCTTCCATGGCAAAATGTAACCAATCGCCATAGGGTAATAGGGTAATATTTAACATGTTCAAATCCCATCCTCTCCGTGCGTAGGCGAAATGGGATTTCTCGGTGATGAAAGTCCTGTTTCGAAGTTGCCGTGCAAGTTCCTTGGGACTGCAGGACCTGAGCAAAAGGTTGCCCCTTGGGCCTTCACCCGACTGAGTGCGAGAGGATCCATGGCCTTCCAAGGCATCTCTGATCGATCTTGTTCCTAACAATGCAGTCCCCAACCGTTACAACTGTCATTTTGAGCTCCGGCAAACGGAAGCGCTCCCGCAGCTCGTCAATTTGGAATGCTTCTGGAGCCCACCTGCCTTTTTGGAACAGATCTTCGTAAGCGTCAAAAGGAATGAGACACATTGTGCTTCGGTGGGGGGTGTTCAACATTAGTGGTTTTCAATGACGTCCTCGTGTATTATATATATAATTCTCATCACACCCGCACATATTCCCATTATCCCGTTTTGTAGCTGTATTCACATCTTAGTTTACTGGAGGGCTGTTGATTCCCATTATATTCCAATTATAGACTAAGATGATGTTCCATTAAATTCTTAGCTTTGTTCTTAAAGCTGGTTTGCCTAATGTTCATGAATCCGCATGAATCATGAATGTGTATTGGACACCATTCTTTAGGGAAGTTCCTTGACCAAAAACAACTACAAAGATTGGCAAAACAATTCATTCCACCATCCAAAATGCCATCATAACATATACCATAACATATTAAATACATTGTACCATATATTTATAAAACAATGTATAATATGATGTTATACATTATTGTAATATATGTTGTTATTTATAAATATATATATGCTGTATATATTATTCCTACATATCCCAATCGTAAGATACATAAAAACCATTGAATCCCATCCCCAGGCGACGCCTGATCGCCCAGTTCTCGGAAGATGACGATGGCTTCCTTGGAGGCACTTAAGGCCTGACGTTGGGCGCCACGCTTGAAGCTGGCGTTGGTCGAAGTGAGGAAATCCTGTGGATTCTTAAGTCTCAAAATTAAGAACTGACCATTGAAACTAATTTCTTACTTTAGTTTAAGATGATTTACCATTTGTTTTTTTTCACATGGCGCTGCTCCAGAGCTAGTTTCCATGGAAAGGTTGGTTCTGATGAAATGTTGACGTCGTTTGTATTATTCTGAAGTTACAAAACCTTCAAAGGATCCATTCCCCTTGTTTTAAATGTTGGTTTGAATGCCGATCTCGTTGGATAATTTCGTGTTGGTTCAACTGGCTACTTGGGAACTGGCTTCCCCTAGTGGATTATGGTAATCCAAAAAGGTCTTGGAGAGTATAATCCCCATCTCCTGTTGGTTTACAGTATTTCAGAATATGATTCCGGGTAAATTATGATATTTCACTAACTTAAAATTAAGGCCATTTAGGGATGATTTCCCTGTTGTTTCCCCTGCTAACCATCATTCCAGTGAGGTCGCAGTGAAGTCGTTATAATTTGCCCAGATGATTGTAAACCATTGGTTTTGGGGCTCGTGTTGTCCTTGCACGACTTGGCCCCAAGTCATGACTCCTCTATGTTTTCCCAGCTTATGGGGGTCAAAACACCATAGCTATAATTACTGCCACCAGTAAGCCATGTGTATCCCAATATGGCCTTCATTATATCACCATTTTTCGTGCTTGGTTCAGTCCCCATGTTCCTGATGAAAATTCACCAACCACTAGGCCCATTAGTATATAATGGTTAGATGATGGTTAGAAAACAACAGTATACCCATTACTACAGGTATGAACCGTCTCTTAATGGTTGTCCATCCTCATTTTCCCAGCGATGGCTGGTTCCTCACTGCTGGTTCCTCACTGCTGGTTCCCCTTGTCGCATCCCGGTGAACCAAGTTGTTGCCCATGATATTCCCATTTTTTAGTGGATGCATTTCATGGTAAACGCCATTCGGGTGTCTACTATAGAAATGCAGTTCCTTCCACCCTTCCCATATTCCGGTGCAAAAAAAAACACGGTAAAACCACTGGAAAATATCCAACCATCAACCAATAGTAAGCCAATAGTACCCACATAGAATATCATCAAATCGTTGTTTTTGTGACTTAATATCCTATAGGGATGAAATCCTACAATATGGTGCTCCCCCCAGTTATAAGTTGGTTTATAAACCCCATTAACTACAGTTATCTATAGTTATATCTACGATAAGCCATAGTTGAGCCACTTACAAGGCAACTTAGCTATCTTGGGGGCCCCATCGTATATGGTTGTAACATATAACCTATATATATATACCCACATATGCAGGTTTCCTACATGGGGGGTACCCCTAAATCATCCAAAAATTTCCTATTTCTTAGTATTGAAAAATATTGAAACCCATGGTTTTGGGGATCCTCCATTTCGGGAAACCACCATATACCCTATGGATCCCTATGGCTCTATGGTTGTTGACGCTGCCTCCACATGTTCCTCACGGGCTTGTTGCACCTGATGCAAAGTCGGCGATTGAAGCAGCAAACACCGGGCGACTTAAAGCAGCAACAAATCTGATTTAAGCAGCCAAACTGGTGATTTAACACGATTTAACGAGCAACAATGGTGATTTAAAAGCAGCAAGACATGATGATTTTACCAGCAAGACAATGATTTCACCTGCAAACATGGTGATTTTCCCGACTTAAAATGAAGAACACGGATTCGAGCAGGAGGTAAAACTTTCAGTTCCGCCCATGAAAGGATACTGTGATTTGACTGACCGACCCAAACAGGTATTTCATCAAAGAAAATGAGAACATGATTGATGTGTATCTAAGATTGAAATCTAAGTCTCAGGAACGGCGCTTGAGCCAACTTAAGCTTGGGTTCAGCCCCTGAAAGCACGGATAGGGTCAGGAGGAAATAGACCATATGCCCAGACCTGCAATTGGCAACAGCAGTTAGAGGATGTACCAGGTACTGTTTTCAAAGGCTACCTTTCAGGTATCCGGCAAACGGGTATAATCTTTCCAAACGCCAAACCCCGTAATCGTCACAGAAATTAACATGTTTCGATGATTGAATCGTACAATTTCAGGCCAAACCTTGGAATCCCGTAAAAACATGTGTTTTTTTTTGTTTTGCCGGGAACAAGTATTATCTGTTTGTCATGGTCATCGTAGGTGTCCAGGAAAAAACAACTATGATTCATACAGATCTATAGCCAAAATTAGCCAAACATATCAATAATACACTATCATCGTTTTAATTTAATCCACCAGATGAATCTTTCGACACCAATTGGCGCGAACTACGCGCTCGAGACCAACCCCACACCTTTAACGTCTTTAACGGTGTTCGCAAGGACCCGAACACATGAGCACATAGTCATCGGTGATCTTCGCAGCAAGATTCACAATAAGTCGGGCATTCTAAGGTAACCACTCTGGTAACCGCCATAAACCTACCGTAAAAATGGTACCAGGTCTTGCCTGCGCAAGGCTGGCTAAGGCTTGTCCTGGATGTCGGAAACCATGGGGAAACCATGGTGATTTTTAGCTTTTCCAATCAATGTTCCCATCCAATTCTGGAAGTCCACACCAGAAATGTTTGGGCTAAATCACTGCAATTCACGCATCGATTTCGGAATGGTAATGATGGGTGGTCATATCAAAAATTGATCATTTAGTAGTGGGAATCATCTTAGACATGATTCATCACTATTAATCGAGATAATTCATCCAATTCTTCGGGTAAACTACACATTTTTTCATGACCTCGGCCAATGTCGCCAAAACTGGTCCTGGCTTCGATAGAAAATAAGACATGGGATTGCTATAATTTATAATAGTATAAATGCCTACTTCTTTTGGATTAAGAATAAACCTAGGGGAATCTATTGGGATTGGTTATTCATGTTTAAATGCTTCATTCGTTGAGGGCTAAGAGATTCCCCATCTAAAATGGTGGATTGATCAATTGTTGAGTTCAGCAGGTCAGCATTTTTTGGAGTATTGTAGGACTTTTTTCGAGGATTCCTGGGATGATCCAACCCCTGCAGCATGTCCTTCCAGTTTTTTCTTCTTGGTCCTTTTGGCCACTTTCACGGCCTGGCGCTGGAAGTCGCTGCCTAAAGAATCTGGAATACACTGGACAAAATTGAATAAACATGAAACACGGCAAACGTCACCAAAATTAAGACTGAATTAGATTAATTTGGCTTTAATTAGGGTTTATGTTTTTTCCCCTAAATAAGGCCTTATTAAGGCCAGATTAAGGCCTTAATTTTTCTGGGGGAGGCTAGGGGGACGGGCGGGTTAGCTGTCTATGAATAGTGAAGAGTTCAGCTACATCTCGTACTCCACGTGCTGCGGCTTCAACGCGTTGGCCCCATCTGCTCAGCTCCTTCTAGGGCTATTGGAAGACAATTCATGAAAGCAATAATCAACGCCGTGATCTGATTTCTCCGGTCCCCATCTCCCGGGACTCTAAAAGGGTCAAAAGACGCCGGACCTCAGGCACCAATAGTGGTCATGGGCAAACCCGTCCTCTGAGCATGCTCCACATAAGGAACAATGGGAAGCTCATGCAAACCACACCCAGCCCGCCGCGCTGCCATAACCACGGGCGCGGTTGGTGTTATTAATGGGTGCAACATTGTGTAACTATGGGAATGGGATCTACCCTACCTAAACTACCCCCCCTCCTCCCCCCCCCCTCAAAATAATTTCCAAAATTATTTTCAGGGGGTTGATAGTGTCTTCGGTTGTTATACGAAACAACCCTCTTTAGGGTTAAATAA
>Ga0126342_10013610_pt1 | contig 14386 bp, 15 predicted proteins | sample Cyp1metagenome_FD_92528 | JGI IMG/M metagenome (GOLD analysis project Ga0126342, IMG submission 92528) | Coral microbial communities from Lord Howe Island, Old Settlement Bay, Australia - Cyphastrea 1 metagenome | ecosystem: Host-associated > Invertebrates > Cnidaria > Coral ...
AACCTATCATTGAGCCTGTGGCTACAGCCACCAAAATCCTCCAAAATCCTCCAAATCATGATTTCTGCCCGAGGGCGTTTTTTTAGCCCGAATGCCTTTCAGGCAAAAATCCTGTTTCAGGCAGGAATTATAGCCCGAATGAATTCCTAGGTATATATCCTGATTAGTTTAACAAATTTAATGATTAGTTTACCCAATTTCATCGATATCTACCTCCTTTCTCGGGTCGTTTACTCGTCGTACTGCGGCCTGTAGGAATAACCAGCCACTGGCGACAATTCGCAGGAGCAGCTCGATCGCAAAGAGGCTATCAAAGGTGATGCCTTCGAAATCCGTGAGATATCTGGATGTGGGTCAAAATGGAAGACCTAGGGGACCACAGATGTTAGTCTAGTTTAGTATTAACCATCCATAATTTTGGGGTACCTAATTTTGACCCATACCCATCTGTGGATGGGCCAGCGAAATCTGAATCACCAGTTGGTAACTCTTGGGAACTATAAAACACTGTAAATTTCATATGATTTCATGGGATAAAAGAATGGGATAAACATGGATAAACCATCTATACTAACTGGTGCAGGATTTCGTAACCATCCACGGTATCTGGCCATATCTGGACATTAAAGTCGAATAAGATCACTGGGGTAAACCACCCATACTGGGGATATCATTGATTTGGATAGAACAGGGGTATGATGTGGATACCATCTGGTTATTTAACATAGCCACGGAAAATCACTATTTTTAATAGGTAAACCATCTATAAATGGGCCATTTTCCATGGCAATCTTAAATAACCAGAGGGTACCTCCATGATATTCATGGATGTGTTTCAGGATAATGGAGGACATGGATACACCATTTTACAGTCATTGTATGATATTGTGGAACGCTGTAACATTGTACAAGACCGGAAAAAATGCTGGGGCAATCCTGGCAGTGGAAAGAACTTCAGTGAACAAACATGCTATTTATGGTTGTTTCATCCCTTATACTTGGGATAGATAGCAAGATGTGAGCCAGTCCTTTAAGAATTATAGTTATAATATAATCATCTACTAACTTCACAGTTAGAAAACCGATGAAAACATCACTGGATACCCACCTTTTTTCCCATCCACTGGACGTGCAGAACTGGACTGGCACTGGGACGAACGGGACGAACGGGCCCGTTCCCCGCCTAGGCTGCGAAAGATACCACGTTCATCGCTGTAGTAGGCTCCATCAGATCGCCCCAAGTTTTGTCCAGTCTCTCGTCCCGACATCTCAAACTCCAACAGCATCACCTGCAGGTGGCTTTCAGGTCCACCTGCATCTTTGTGTTTCTGCATATGCCAGTGTGTTACTTGTATATCATGTAGATATTGCATATCAGGTTGGTGGTTTTAACCATCTTGAAACATATTAGTCAATGGGAAGGATTATCCAATTATGGAAAATAAAAAATGTTTGAAACCACCAACCATATATATATATGTATATACTGTATATATATATATAATATAATCTAACTAATAGTGTTTATCCTCATATACAATATATATATATATATATAATGATCGAGATGTGCGTTAACTTTCATGTATACAAAGTATCACGTGGTTCATGCATAGGGCCAAATAATATCATGCATCAATTTATGTACATCAGTATGTACATAAATATTGTGTACACACATGTCTGCACATCATATTATATTATACAGGCATGGTGATACACATCGATAGATGCTTATACACATCAAATAAGACGAATAAATCATTGAAATTGATATCTCGTATTCATATCACATAAATGTGTATAGAAATATGTACTCTAAATTCACCAACGTGATTCTGCGCCTTTGTTTGCATAGTTTGGATATGTTTGCAGGATATATCTGGACTACAACGAAGCTTTGAAAGGGTCAGTACTTGCAACTCGGAATCATTTCTAGATATAATGAATAATTGAAAAAAACATTAAACTCATGCATTTGAAAACATGGACTTGTTTAATGGATTATAAATGAATCATCCAAATTTGGTAACACGAATTGTTATTATTGCTAAAACTTGATTTGTTTAAAAGAAAACACCATCTAATAGCTTGTACATGATAGCTGTTTTGGATGACGTCAGTACTGCGGTTGGCCCAAAACATCCAAGACCGCGATCTTTCGAAACAGGGGGATGTTATGCAAAATACGAAGATGGCTAAGATGGGCTTGTCTGAAAATGAGGTACCCTCTGGTAATTTAACGTAGCTATTGAAAATGGCCCATAGAAATAGTGGATTTTCCCATTAAAAATGGTGATTTTCAATAGCTATGTTAAATTACCAGAGGGTACACCCAAACGTTGATGGTTAATCATCATTTTCCCTATGGCATCCTATGGCTATTTTAGAGTATAGGAGTCGGTATTTTCAGACACACTCAAATGAATGGAACATAATGGAACTGATCAAAAAGAATGGAACTGATCATTGCACACATTTTGGATAATTACGTATAATTATCCTATTTCAGACAAATTCAACGTGCATAGTAAGAACTTTTGAAACCAGCTTGGAATGCTTGGGTGACCATGACATACCATGACCGCCTCGGAAACCGAGTGACTAAGGCATTAAGAAAGACTAAGAACGATGCAACCGTGTCCAAGTACTTCATAACAAAGTTGAAACCTGGCGCGACGACACTCCGTGGCCGCTCTTGCAACTATCCAAAAGTAATGTCGACCTTGGAGGATAGAACAACAGCAAAATCCAGAACAACAAGCACCAAGACACTGGTCCCCAGTTCTTTTTCTATAATTTTCTATATGTTTTCCAACAAAATAGGGGAACACAATAGGCATATAGGGGGAACTTTATTCATACCAACTTGATATTTGGCAACCCCTGATGAACGGCAATTTCTCGCATGGCGAGCAGCTAAATTTTTACGGCGATATAGCGGTGATGTATAAAAACCGAGGCTTTCCCGGAACATGAAAAACATGACTTTAGATCTTTTAGATCTATCCATGTGAAAAAACTGGATACCAAGATGTTCCAAGATTTTGTCACAAGGTAAATAAAATGTCGCATGGCCAAATTAAGGTCCTTGTGATTTACCCAGATTACTGGTTGGCCCCATAGGAAATCCCATATTACTTGGTTGTATTTGTTTGCAATTTACCAGGATTACTAAACCCCCAACCCCCCCCGGCCTCTCCGGAGCCAGGTGTCCTCTTCCTCCTCGGAATCCCTGACCTTATCAAGGACGTGAAGCTAAAGTCTCACCAAGTGTTTAAAACAACTTGTTATAACATGTCTGGTTGGTGGTATACCTACCCCTTTGAAACATATGAAAGTCAGGTGGGGTTATTATTCCATATTATTACCATATTATGATGGAAACATAAAATTCATGTTCCAAACCACTAACCAGATGTTGCTATGGTTACCGACCAAGGTAACACGTTGTAACACGTTGTAACTATGGGATGTACATCGAAGCCATGATGTGGTTGAACGATGTTGAACATGGCAAATCGATCAGCAAATTTCATGATCCGCTCAAAAAAGGTGGTTGAACTTTGGTAAAACACTGATAATGTCCTTTAGTAAAACACTGATAAGTAGTGGAACTTTCAATCTTAGAAGTGGTTCATCAACCATGTTCATTGCTCCAAATATGTGACCAATGATAGGCTTGGTTTATGAACATTCTTTTGAGCCTCTACAGAAACCTGTCTGCGTTTTGTTCGTTCGCGCTTCCATAACCGATATGGGATCGACCCGGGACAGGTGTAGACACTGCAACAAGCCGTTTCCTCTTCCAAGTTACCCTCTGGTTATTTAACATAGCCATGGGAAATGGCCCATAGAAAAAGATGGTTTACCTATTAAAAATAGTGATTTTCCATGGCTATGTTAAATAACCAGATGGTACATACTTCTCTATAGGAGAGCCTTATTGCATTGTATAATATTGTATATCCGGCATGACCGTGTGTCCCAATACTTGACGTTTGCAGCACATTTACCCTCCATACTTCTACCCAGCCAATGGCTTGACACCTCAATGAGTTGATTTATGCTTTTTGTTTACAGAATATCTCGATTTTGTCACCCAAAATAGGGAGTTTCCGACGTTCCCATGTAAACCACTGGGGTGCCGAAGCGCCATATGTGCAATGATATGGTTTGAAGTCGGCGATGTGCCCGTCAATCTCATCGATAAGGACTCGGCAGCGCGCGATCACCCAAATCATGAGTTACAAAAGGGACCCGGTGACACCTGTTCGCTCTAAAAGGACCGGTTGCTGGGCAAAAGGGAAACAAACAACGAAAACTTCGTGACAAATGGGGTGACCACCAATATGTAACCAACGTGACCCAAATAGCCCTGTACCTACCATTTGTTTTGCAATTAATCAAATTACTCTCTGGTAAACTAACATAGCTATGGAAAGTCACCATCTTTAATAGGTAAATCAACTATAAATGGGCAATTTTCAATAGCAAACTGTTAAATTACCAGAGGGTAATCTATATGTGAAGAGCGCCCAATCACAAAGCAAAGGTTCTTTGTGTGTCTCCACGTGGCCTCGATTTGTTTCGTAGCATTAGTTCTTCAACCTATAGGAACTTATCATCAATTTGGCTTCGTCATTCAAAAAAAACTCAGGAAAGTCTTCACAATCATCAAATTTCAAACCTAGGGAAACAGCAAACATATCATATCCCAAGTTCAGTCTTGGGAATTGGATGTTTTTCCATTGGGGATACATAAACTATCTACTCCTCCAGACTGGGGATCGTTCATTCGCAGTTGGCATGCTAGGCAAACATCACAACTTTCTCAAAGACCTCCAAAATGAACTTTGAGCAGCATTTGACTCTAATATGACACACTCAGACACATACACACACATGTGTGTGTTTGTGTGTGTGTATTAAGTATTGTAAAATTACTGAAAACATATTCCTGACTGTATGACTGAAAACTTGTGAACCAAGCACATTCACTTGTGGGTTTGCCACGATAGCACTCCATTCTACTGTCCTTCTGGGGAGAAGACACCAAGGTCCAAGGTTTCATGAATTTTAATGATTAATATACTCAATGGGAATTTCAATATACTTAATGGCCTATGTAAGGGAATATCCCCACAAAATATGGCCTTATATGGTACTAACGTACCTCCCTTTTAGGATCCTGAAGATCTCCCATTGATATACCCTCTGGTAAACAGATGTGGCCCTGGAACATCCCCAGTTTGCAAATAATTTTCATGCTTTAAACTGTGATTCTCCATTGGACTGGCGCCCAAGATAAACTGAGACATAGTGACGGGGCTTGGGTTCACCAATTGGACCACTGTAAAACGAAGACTCAACCGGTAGATGTGTACATGCATGTTTTTAAGTAATGTTGGATCCTGATTGGAAATTAGGTTCGCTATTGTGGCAAAAAAAATCAGCTATTCAACACCCCTAATTTGATCTTCCGGTTCACTATCGTGGCAAAAAAAATTGCATACCATGTTTTTATATATTTTCCGAAAAAACAAAATTGGTTGTTTTTTTAATGAAAGATCCAATCTCTTATTAAACCCTCATTAAAGAACAGTTTCTCCGCAAATTTCCAAGGCACTGGACCATGGGAGGGTTCAATTCACTTTTAGTAGGTTTGTTGCGAGGGTTCACAGTTGCAGCATTTTTTTCCTGAGGTGGTCCTGGTGTCAAGAGTATTTTGTTTTACAAAAAACAACATGTTCATTCTTTTTGTTTTTCTCTTTGTCCTTCTCTTTGTTTTTTTGTTTTTATTTTTCTTTCCTCTTCGTCCTTCTCTTTTTTTTCTTTCTCTTCCTGTTTCTCTTCATCTTGCTCTTTCTCTCTCTCTCTCTCTTTCTCTTTCTGTCTTTGTTTCCTTTCTTTTTTTTTCCTCTTTCTCTATTTGTTTTCTTCCTCTATCTCGTTTTCTTCCTATGTTTTTTTTCTTCCTCGTTCTCTTTCCCTTGTTACACCTTTCATAAAAAAACATGAGGTGCTAAAAGTAACGCAATCAACATGCTGAACCGCACTCACTACAAGTACTACCAGTAATACGGAATTAAACTCAGTTTTAAAGGGACTACGGAATTCGTTTGAATGAGGGGCTACACACTAGTCAGGACGAAACATTACATTGAAAAACAGAATGTTCAATACAATATGTTTTATATTATATATTAGCATTATGTTGTATTAAATTATATTACATATTACAAATTGAATTATATATTATAATATATTAAATTAAAAAACAAAACATATTATATTATATTGTGATATAAAGATAAATATTTTAACCTATATATATCTATAGATTGTATAGTATGATTTAAATAAGTCTTGTATTGTACTAAATTATGAATATATATATAATATATATATATATTACTTTAACTTATATATATATAGCAAATAAATAAGAACATTATTTACATAATGTTACATATCAAATATTATATGCTATATATTTTATTTTAGATATCAAACATTAAATAAATAAAATATATTGTATAATTAAAAAACCTTGGTTAAACAGTGAATATCAAAAATACAATAAGTATTAAATTATAATATATATATATACATTATATATATATATGTATTATTTTTTATTATTTTTTCATTATTTGTATATATTCATGAAATATACATAAAACAAGGTATTATGATATGATATGATATCAAGTAATAATATTATACAAAATATTTATTTTATTTCAAATTTTGTTCTAATATATTTTAAAAAATCTGTTACTTTATATTCTTTTGTACTTGCTCAAATATATTAAATTAAAAAAAACAAATTATTGTATATATAAAAATATATATCTATATATCTTGTATATTTATTTATATATAAGATAAATTATATTATTAGAAATAATATATATATATATATATGTATATATATAGATCAAAAAATACAACATATACCGTCTCCATGTTTCCCCGGTCTCGCTTCTGCGCCTGGCTCGACGTCATCCGAACGCGCTTCTGCGGCGAGAGCGATCGGATCCGGTTGGTTAAAAACAGGGGCCACCGTTTACGATAGGTCAGCTAATAGTGGTAAATATGAGGAAATCGTTAGTGGTAATGGCCAATAATGGTTAATCATGGATGTACTCTCTGGTAAACCAACAGAATTATTGACAATCACCACTTTTAATAGGTAAATCAACTATACATGGGCCATTTTCCATAGCTATGTTAGTTTACCGGAGGTTAACCGGGGGGGGGTAACGGGTTCGTGGCATGTCACAAACAGTTCACAACGCCTTTTTTTAAAATATCCCGTGGTGTTAATATCTGCTTGCAAGGAGCTAGTACATGTTTCCACATGTTTCATACATTCAACAGAAGACATGTCCAAACAAACAAACAAAGTCTCACTGGGCCCCTAAAAATGAATTACTATGTACCTTCACCCTCAACATCCCTTACTATACCTATCAATCATATTTTATCATATTTCAGTCCAACATGTTGTTATGAAATCCCAGTTTTTGGTTTTAGACGTCTTTTCTCCTACGGCTGATTTAGGTACTCGAAACGTTCATGATCAGCTGGGTTTCTCTCGTGGCAGCATTGCCTTTTCACCCACCAAGCGTTTCTTTCTCATAATCTAATTTAATAACTCCAGCAATGGAACACCTCTATAATCACTGGCTATTTATACCCTCAGGTAGTCCAACGATGCTAGCTGAAATTTCCCGCACTAAATCAAGGTTTCCATAGGGAACAGAATCAAGAAATGTTTTTTTTCCAGCAAACCACGTTTGATTACCGGAGGGTATCACTATTTTATATTAATGATTGTCCCAGCATGTCCCAACTGTTTTGCCAATGAAAACAAAGGGATTGTTTGCACAGCAAACCAGGATATCCAGGATCGATCACTGGAGGTGTGCCTGGATTGCATCCAATTCTGTTTGGTTTTATACCCTCCCAACCAGTTTCATTGATTAGCTGTTGTATTCCCATTATGCCCATTGACTATCTAATGCTTCAACAATTATTTCCCATGTCTCAATGTTTCCTAATATTTCCAGTTTGTGGTTTAATCTGAATAATTTCCCAGTTCATTATTTAAATTACCCTCTGGGAATCAAACATGGCAATCCAAAACCCCCCTTTCAGTTTGATATGTTTCCCATCAAAGCAGGTATATCCATTGTATGTCCATTCCTGACATGTCTAGTTTATCCATTTCCATCGATGATGGCCAAATTGTATGAATATTCTATCTTAAAATGTATATAAAATGCCAGTAGTAACGCGCAAGGCGGCGGCGGAAGTTTCAAAAATAGGACGCCTATAGGTGAGGTTGGTTGTTGTGAATCACGGATGCAGAGCGAATCCATTGATGGACCGAAAGGTGGTTGGCGCTGTGTTTCTTGGAGTGGCTGTAATGGTTGCAGTGGTCACCTCACCACAACTGCTGGGTGTAGTGTGGTGTAGTGCAGTTGTTGTTGTAGTTGTACTTGTAGCCGTAGTGTAGTGGAGTTGTAGCGGAGTTGTAGCTGTAATGTAGTGTAATTAGTGTAGTGTAGTTGCAGTTGCAATTGCAGTTGTAGTTGTGGTGCGGTGCAATTAGTGTAGTGTAGTGTAGTGTAGTGTAGTGTAGTAGTTGCGATTGTAGTTGTAGTTGTAGTTGTAGTGTAATGTAATGCCATTAGTCTAGTGTAGTCTAGCGTAGTTGTAATGTAGTGTAGTTGTAGTTGTTTTTGTAATTGTAGTTGTAGCGCGCTGCAGTGTAATTAGTGTAGTGTAGTGTAGTGTAATTTGTAATGTAGTCTAGTTGTAATTGTAGTTGTAGCTGTGGCAGTACTGGTAGAAGAAGCAGTAGCAGTAGCAGTAGCAGTAGCAGTAGCAGTAGCAGTAGCAGTAGCAGTAGCAGTAGCAGTAGCAGTAGGAGTAGGAGCAGGAGCAGGAGTAGTAGTAGTAGTAGTAGTAGCAGTAGCAGTAGTAGTAGAAGTAGGAGTTGTTGTTGTTGTTGTGTTATCAGTGTAATGTAGCGTAATTAGATGTAATTACTGCAGTGTACTTTCCTTGGTGTAGTGTAGTGTAGCGTAGTATATTTGTAGTTGTAGTTAACCATCTATCTGTCTACCTAACCTATCCTATCCTAACCTATCCTGTCCTATCCTATCCTATCCGATCCTATCCTGTCCTATCCTATCCTATCCGATTCTACCCTATCCTATCTATCCTATTTATCCTATCTATCTATCCGATCTATCTATCTATCTATCTATCTATCCTATCTATCTATCTATCGATCTATCTGTCTATCTACCTGTCTGTCTATCTATCTTTCTGTCTTTTTTTCTTTTTGTTCTTTTGTTATTTCTTTCTTTCTCTTTTTATTTATTTCTTGTCTTCTTTCTTTCTTTCCTTCTTTCTGTATTTTTCTTTTTTTCTTATCTTATCTTATCTTATCTTTCTGCCTGTCTATCTATCTATCTATCCATCCATCTATAAAATCTTATCTTATCTGTCTTATCTGTCTTATCTTCTCTTATCTTGTCTAATCTATCCTGTCTGTCTATCTATCTATCTAATCTATTCTATTCTATTCTATTCTAATCTAATCTAATCTATCTAATCTAATCTAATATATTCTAATATATTCTAATCTAACCTAATCTAATCTAATCTATCTATTCTATCTATCTATCTATCTATCTATCTATCTATCTATCAAATCTGATCTAATCTGATCTAATCTGATCTATCTAATCTAATCTAATCTTATCTTATCTTTTCCTATCTATCTATCTATCTTTCTATCTATCTACCTATCTATCTATCTATCTGGAAGTTGTTTTTGAAATGGACAGTATCAAAAGCGCAGCCATCCTGCGAGACTTCCTCAATTTCCGAAGTTGGCCACATCAGATACGAAGCAATTCCGCGAGACTTCCTTCAAAAATGGAAAGTTGAGCGCAGAGCTGACGCCCTTACGGTTTTTCCAGCTGCGCCTGCCACGAAAAAGTTATGCAAGGTCGTATGAAGTGCTGCACCTGTCACGCAAAATCATCTTAACAAACCTGAAGATCTGATGCTCCAAAATCCAACCCCTCTCAGGAAATCAGCGCGCTGACCTCCTAAGATCTCTGAAGAAAATGTCTTTCGTACTGCGCCTGCCACCCGAAATGCATCTTTGCAGATCCTCTTCAAATGTTCCAGGCCTGAAACTGCTACAAACCCTCACGTTTTGCTGATTTTTTACAAGGTGCAAAATCCCTTGCACCTGCCACGCAAAGACACATCTGAACAGCCAAAAGTGGTCCGAACATTCTCTTTTTCACATCTTGACTTGGAAATGTGCTTCGCGCCACAACAACGTGCACTTTTTCGACATCTCAACTTCCAAAAGTGCTCCGAGGCTGAGGTTTTTTTCGCATTTGAACTTCGAAACGTGCTTCCCGCCACAACGGCGTACACTTTTTGAATATCTCAACTTTCAAAAGCGCTCTGAACGTCGTGTGTTTTGTGCATTTTGACTTGTAAATGTGCTTCGCGCCAAAACGGCGTGCAATTTTTCAACATCTCAACTTCCAAAAGTGCTCCTAACCTGTCAGTTTTTTATCACTTTTGACTTCGAAGTGTCCTTCGCGCCACAACGGCATACACTTTCTCGACATCTGAACTTCCAAGAGTGCTCGGTACCCGGTATGTTTTGTACATTGTGCTTCACGCCACAACGACGTAGACTTTTTGAACGTCTTAACTGCCAAAAGTGCACTGAACGTGGTGTGCTTTGCACATTTTGACTTGGAAATGTGCTTCGCGCCACAACGGCTTTCACTTTCTTGACATCTGAACTTCGAAAAGTGCTCGGAACCCGGTGTGTTTTGTACATTGTGCTTCACGCCACAACGGCGTAGACTTTTTCGACATCTCAACTTCCAAAAGTGCTCCGAGGCTGAGGTGTTTTGTGCATTTTGACTTCGAAACGTGCTTTGCGCCACAACAGCGTAGACTTTTTGAACATCTCAACTGCCAAAAGTGCACTGAATGGGGTGTGCTTTGTACATTTTGACTTCGAAGTGTGCTTCATGCCACAACAACAGCGTGCCCTTTTTCGACATCGCAACTTCCAAAAGTGCTCCGAACGTGCGGTGCTTTTAGCTTTTTCACTTGCAAATGTGCTTCGCGCCACAACGGCGTGCAATTTGTCATTTCTCGTCTCCCCAGATGGCTCTGCACCCGCCGCTTTAGCGAGCTTACTTTTCGACCCTCCGGAGCCACAAATCATGCGACTTTTCTACCCTTCCCCGCACCTGCATCTTCTTTCTTCTGACTCTTTCTCTTTTCTGATCTTCTCTCTTCTTCTCTTCTCTTCTCTTCTCTGACTCTTCCCACCTCTGCTTTTCCATCTGTCCATGTTGTCGGAAGTTTGACTTCTGAACTTCCTTCGAGAATTATATATCAAACATATCTATTTCCATCATTGTATATCCATTGTTTATCCATTACCCTCTGGTAAGCTAACAGTTTGCTATTGAAAATGGTCATAGAAATAGTTGATTTACCCAAAAAATAGTTGGTGATTTTCCATAGTTATGTGAGTTTACCAGAGGGTGCATGGCCAAGCTTGGCTTTCCATGCGCAACGTTCAGCCTGAAACTCTTCTTCCGCTTCCGTAGACATCACCTGGAAGCACGATGAGCTGCAGATCGACTGGGACTGATTGTCTCATCGTATTATGTATATGTTTGTGCATATCATATCATATATATACACGATATCCAAATATAAGTATATATATATTATGTATATATACTCTATATTTTAATGGATATGGAATTTGATATATACATACATATACATGCGCATCATGTATATATATATACACAGTAACTATAAATAAAAATATATATATATATATATATATTATACGTCGTGTATATATGTATATACATACAGTCTATATATACACGCTGCTCAAGTGACTGGGGTCTTATACATAATCTCTGCAGACCTCAGCCTCTGACAAACACCACTTGAAGAGGTAAACCAACTGTAAATAGCCATTTCATTAGTTATGGATAGCTATGGAAACTGGTTAATCAACTATGAAAAATCACCATGTTTAATGGGTAAATCAACTATAAATGGCAATTTTCCATAGTTACGTTAAATTACCAAAGGGGAAATCCCAAAGCCTTTTGAATGCTGTTTGCTGCTGGTTTTCCCCAATCATACTCACTATGGTTTGTATCCGTTTCATGTTCCCAAGAAAAATCAGAACATCCTTTAGGATCAGTATTCCATAACTTTTCTTTAAGCAAAGGCAAGGAAAACCGGTGATTGAAACCACCACCAGCCAGATCTATATTGGTGATATTACCGTGCCATACCATTACGTGACATTGTGTTATATTTAAAGTCATTAAGCATTCCATAATCTTGCTTATGTTCCATAATGACGACGCTTCGGTATACCAAAACATGGATAAAGCACACCAGTTGAATTTCCGAAGGAGGCCAATGGGTACCATCCCAGATTTGTGGTTGATTTGTTGGCTATACCGTATTACATGGGTTGATTTTCTATACTCAATAGACCCAATAGAGGTTGACACTTGGGAATGGTCGAAGAAAAAACATATTGATCATCACAATTATGCCAATAACCGCAATAGTGACAGTAATAATTAATCTTACTTATTATCAGTAGATACAAATAATGATTAGGATTATCATGAGTAATTATCATTAGTAATATGCAATTGCGATACAACTGTTAGACAATGATCCAAACAACAGTAGTACTATTGCCTACCGATAGTTTCTGGCATTGTGGACGATCCCTTTATTCAGAAGATCACCAGTATATTTGCCATTGCATTACCATATGTTATCATCTGGTTGGCGGTTTCAACATGTGTCAACCCCTCTGAAAAATATGAGTTCGTCAGATGGGATCATTATTCCTAATAATTATATGGAAACATAATCCATTCATGTTCCAAACCACCAACATATAGCATTACCATATATTATCATGTGATATTTACTATATATACGGGTGATATTACCATATATTATTCTAGCAATTTCTTGCCCATATTCCAGGGCCGCACATTCCATGCCAAAATAGCTGGGGAAATTCAGGGAATTGTGAAGACCCCTTTCAGGTGAAATTTGTATTTCATACAGTTTGCCGAGTACTCCTTTTCTTCTGGCACGTTGTCGACTGCACATATTCTTCCCCAAAGAAGATACTTACTTTCAACCATTTCTGGAAATGTCATAATAATGTTGAGCTTTCCAAAAATGAATTAATTACAGTAATAATGTTCTTATGGGAATGTGTCATCTACACTTTTAAGAATCTTTTCAAGATCTCAAAACCCAATTCATAAGCTTTCAGCTTATGTTCTGGCACGCTTGGCTGGCCTTTCACCAGCAGCGCCATCCCTATGTTTCTTGACATCTTTGTGGCCCAAGAGCTCTGCACAACAGAATCTGGGAACACAAATCATCGACGATCCTGTTTTCTTCCGTGCAATATAATTCCACCGATAGAGTACGATGCCACCCCTGGAGTGCGCTAATTTTCTGGAATGCGAAAACAAAACAGTATGCGTGGCCCCCTTCGACCTTCCCCATGGATCCAGCACCATTTGTTTTTCATCACATACCAGAAAATTATCACACTCACCCTGCTGAGCCGCTGGACTCCTTATTTTTTTTGGCCAAAATGGCCTGGAATGCGATAGTATGTGAAACTACCGGCGTCTCAGGTGGGAACTCCATCTTCCCCATATTCCAGAATACGTGATTCCAGACCATTTTAGCCAAAAAAAAACGAAAAAAAAACGTTGAAAACGTTTCATTCACCGAGTACGAAGATTTTATGGAATGCACAGATCTTGCCGAGTGTGATGATTTGACAGTATGAGTACCTCCCCAGCTGTGGAGTGCGATGCCCTCGCTGGAGTGCGAAAAAATTGTGGAATGCGAAGAATTCCGAGTATGCGTGGCTGGTATATAGACCACATAGGGAAATTTCGGGGCCAGAATCAAAATTCCAATCCCAAAGCCAGCCCAAACTTCCAGGGGCACACCAGTGGGTTCTATTTTTCCGAGTTCACTTTGGCTTGGGTGAGGCCCCGGGGAAGAAACTTGCCAATTTTTACTCAGCCAGCCTTTAATAACGTTACCTTTGACAACCCTGTCCTTCTTCGGTAGACAAACCAGGAAACTCCCTTATCAAAGCAGTCTTCAATTCATCCAACGTCCACAGCTGCTTTGGAACGACATAGGGGATAGAAAGCTGTGGAGGGGCATTCAGTGGATTCGCCATGGCCCAACTGTTCCCTCCAGATTGAGCTGAAATGCCTAT
>Ga0126342_10013611_pt1 | contig 14385 bp, 11 predicted proteins | sample Cyp1metagenome_FD_92528 | JGI IMG/M metagenome (GOLD analysis project Ga0126342, IMG submission 92528) | Coral microbial communities from Lord Howe Island, Old Settlement Bay, Australia - Cyphastrea 1 metagenome | ecosystem: Host-associated > Invertebrates > Cnidaria > Coral ...
GAAGAGAAAGAGTAAGAAGAAAGAAGATGCAGATGCGCGAAAAGGTAGGAAAGTCGCGAAACACTGTGTTTTTCCAATGATTTGTGGCTCCGGAGGGTCGAAAAGTAGGCTCGCTAAAGCGGGGGTGCGGAGCCAGCTGGCCAGATGAGTGATGAAAAATTGCACGCCGTTGTGGCGCGAAGTCAAAATGTACAAAACACCTCGGCGTCGGACCACTTTTGGAAGTTGCGATGTCGAAAAAGTGCACGCCGTTGTGGCGCGAAGCACATTTCCAAGTGAAAACGCACAAAGCACACCATGGTCAGACCACTTTTGGCAGTTGAGATGTCGAAAAAGTGCACGCCGTTGTGGCGCGAAGCACATTTGGAAGCCAAAATGTACAGAACACACCATGCTCGGACCACTTTTGGAAGTTGAGCTGTCGAAAAAGCGCACGCCGTTGTGGCGCGAAGCACATTTGGAAGTCAAAATGTTTATAACACTAGGGGTTCGGACCACTTTTGGAAGTTCAGATCTCGAAAAAGCGCACGCCATTGTGGCGCGAAGCACATTTCGAAGCCAAAATGCACGCTGGGCCATATATACATACATACATGCATACATACATACATGCATGCACACATACATACATACATACATGCATACATACATACACACATACATACATACATACATACACACAGACATACATACACACAGACATACATACACACATGCACGCATACATACATACATACATACATACACACATACATACATGCATGCATGCATGCATGCATACATACATACATATACATACATGTGTGCGTTTTGCATATGCATATACACATTGTACACATATACATATACATGTACATGTACATATACGTATACATATACACATATACGTATACATATACATATACATATACATATATATATATATATACACACATATATATATATATATACATATACATATATATATATATATTTCAAACAACAAAAAATCACCTTTCTCACTCGACCTCGCCCATGTTCCCATCTCGCCTGGCACTACTGGCTCCCATTTTCCCCTGCTTAGCTTTCGCTCACCAACCCTTGAGACTCAAGTTGACACCAATTTAAAGCGGTATACAGCCCTCACACGGAGTTACACAAAAATGCAAGCTGAGGAAACTGCTCAGCTCTGGCCTGCAGCAGGTGGAACAAGTGTCAGAACTTTTTGCAGAACTTTGGTGGAACTTTTTGTTTCTGCATTTTTTTTGCTTTCTCAGGTCGTGCAGACTCAGGGAGCACGACTTTATGGCAAACTATCCCGCTTGAAGCTTGACAATCTCAAGTCATGCTGCATCCTTCACTGTAGTGACAATGCAGCGTAGTAGCCAGCTGTAGCGGCTATAGACAAAGCTTTTCTCTTCGCAGATTTTAAGGTGCTGATATGCTATCCCTGGACGACTTCATCCGAGATCCAGCGCGGCTTCTGAAGGTTCTGTGGGTTGGCATTTAGGACATGTCCAATTTACCTACTGTACTGGTACAATTCAAAGTGTGCGCATGCTCGGATGGCATAGATGCAATTCATAGATGCAATGCACCCCCCCAAGCTGAACTAAGGCAGAGAACAGTTCGAAACACTTGGGGGTACTTTTGAGTTTACTTTTCAGCAAAGTAGTTTCCAACTTGCCATTGCCTTGAGTCTTAAACACAGGGCAACGCATTTCTCCAGCGAGGGGAGCCATCTACTTCGCCGCTGACCAAGCATTCCACATTTGAGATTAGGACAACAATCCTGGCGTGTGGCACCAATTTGTGACTGTGTCTAGTCTGAGCAAAAGGCTCCAAAAGAAACAGAATCTCATAATGTCCAACAGGTCGAGCCAGATTGTTGGTATTCTGCAAACCATGGCAGACGATTTTGCTGTCGCACTGTCATGTTTATGCAAGTTTGTTGGGTTTCCCGTGGAACATGGCTTTCATGGAAAAGCACACTCTTTCGCGCGCCAGGAGGATTTGCAAAAGGAAGTGGACCAGGAGAAAGGCAACAAGAAGGCTTATGAAGCATCGGGCTCTACATCAGCCATATGTTGATGATCTGTTGATGTCGTTCGAGAGAAAGCAGGGCTCAAATCGCACTGATCGGACATGGCTGATATTGGTGCCTTTCGACTGAGGAACTTGCCAGTGCAAAGTCAGCCGAGATCAAAGCACTGGAAGATCAGATTGTGGCCAAGACACAGGACCGCTATGGACGGATAGTGACCGAGACTTGAAAGTCTTGAAGTACTTACAAGAATAACTTAAAGAATAACTTATAGGTTACTTACAATACAACATCCCATGAGCATATTCTCTGGTCATAAGATGTCATAAGATGTCATAAGATATCATAAGTTGTAATAGGTTGTCATAAGTTGTCACAAGTATCTAGCTCCTCAGGAGAAGTCGGAGTCCGAGAGCAATTTAGTCCACTCCTCAGTTCAGCGTGATTCATAGAAGTCAGAGCCAATCCTTCTTTTCACTTCGCCAAATTCGTTTCAGAGAGGCATCTGAGAGAATTAGGGCATTGCATATTGTGGACAGAGTCCAATGACTCAGGAAACAAGCAAGAAGAACATCAAGGCAACCAACAAATCCCTTCAAGCAGATATCAAGTCTGAAGGCTCAGGCAGTTTCCATTTTTTTGAGTTTTTCCATGATTTCAACGCATCTCAGAGAAGTCATTCCCATTTTCAGGGTCTCATCAGCTAGGTCCAGTTGAATTTCTGAGGTCCTTCTCATTTTGGGGAAAACCTTCCCAAGCAAAGCGCACACACACACACTCTTGCAAAAACATATGCACAAACATGCAAATACACCCATGCACGCACAAACATGCAAACGTGTAGGGGCTGCATATCTGCTGGGAGAGCTCAGGTTCCAAGCAGCTGTTGAGCAACGCTGCACTGGGTGAGATTCTCAGAAACACAGACAGCACAGTTGCAGCGTGTTGCAACTCCGTTCTCCAATGGAATTGTTGGCTAGAAATCTTGGTGTTCTGCGAGCACACATGATTTGCATCTCCTTGTGGGAGAGCAAGGAGTGATGCCAAGTTCGAAGAAAGCACTGGCCTCATTTCTTCAAAGATTTTGATTTAAAAGGCATCTCGAAGTGAGAGTCAGTGTTTGCTGCAGATGGAGAGTAGCATCTCTGCGTATTTTTACCCACAAGAGTGCGCCATGCCGCGGTATGGCCATCCTTGTCAGGAATTCAGAGTCGATCTGCAGAGATGGCTGCTGTTTCCAAGACGATCCAGGCCAGGAAACAAAGGAAACAAAGGAAACAAAGGAAACAAAGGAAACAAAGGAAACAAAGGAAACAAGAATCCATCGTTCTCCTGTGCCCCATCCATGGTGACCTGCGTTTGTAGCGGCATGTCGTGCTACAAACAGCAGGGCTCCAGAAGGATCAGCAAGAACGGTGCTGTGAAAGAACAACGCAAGCACTGGTAAGACCTCAACGAAATAGAAGACACTGGGCTATTCAAAACCAAAGACAGGGCAACCCTTCGCAACCTGTTTTTGCATGTCAAATCCACAAAAAACTATCAAACCTGCTCAAAAAAGTGATCTGGTTCAGAAGGGAAATTCATGAGTTTTGGGGATTTCACGATTCTCCAATTCCGGGACAGACGCACATGAGAATTAGATTCTCAGGAAGAATAGCTCTGTTCTGTTGAAGTCATCGCCTCCCGGTTGTGTTCTGTTCGATGTTGTGATTTTGATGTTTTTTTGTTTTGCAAAATCATTACCTGCGGACACCGCACGCTGATCATACTATCCCTGTCCATCTTACAAACATGTAAATCAACACAATGTTCTATGGTGCTGGTACTGTGCCATGTTTCAACCTTTCAAAAGTTTCATCGCAAAACCCCCAGTGAGTATCCCATACTGAGCACCAATGGCTGCCTATCGCCTCGTCACAACTGCAGCTTTGCGCCAGGTTTTGAGAAGCCTGCCCCTTAGGTGAAGTGAAAAACATCACGTGCAGACTTGCAGCAACCGTAGACAGATTGTCACTCTTTCAAGTTTGAGGCACTGATACGATCTTGTTTGGAGCTTGGCTCAGGCGATGAAGCCCGAGACTTGCTGGGCAAGAGCGTGTCATTCCTGCAAAAGTGCAGCCCTCAACGTGAGTACTGTCACAACATGACACAACTGTGATAATTGTGAGATAATTAATAATTACGATACTTTGGCCATACATGGATGGGAACAGCAGATCCCACGACAGGTCGAGCCAAGATGCAAAGGCAGAGAGTGCGATGAGAAAAGCTGGCGAGACTCAACAGCATTGTGTTTGGGGAGGTGAAGTATTTTTTCCGAACGTGCAGCGGAGCATCAAAAATTCTGGTCCTTGCGTGTTTCAATCCTCAAATTGCACCAAGTTTGGTCTTGAGAGTCAAGTTGGTCTTGATCTGGCATAGATTCTTTGCTGTCTGGATTGAGCTTGCCAAATTAAGGCTCTTTTGATGGAGCAGGGCCAGAAGTCGGGTGCTTGAAGAGCTGTCGGACCCGAGAGAACATCAGAAGCATGCCACGACATGTTCAGTCTTCGGCTGGCACAATTGGCTCTTTCAAACTACTCGTATATACTTCGAAAACACAGTGTTCTTTTTGAGAAGAAAGAGAGGAAGGACTCTTTGGCGGCCTGGACTTCGCAAATAGAGCGAGAGAGGGAGCGAGAGAGAGAGAGGGTAAGCAGAGAAATACACACTCAAAACCAAACATACAGATGCAAAGCTGACGCGAACACAAACACATTGAATCTCACATGCACGCAGAGAAGGTGTGACGTGCACAAGGTGTGCTGCAAAGTTTCTTCCTTATCGGTTGCCTCCTAGGCTTGGCCTCCAGAGTTTGGTGACTCTGGGACTGGAAAGCAGGCCAGGAATGTCTTGCAACGTCTGGTACAAATTCGGACAAATATCCAAACAATTTTTCTACCACTCAAACTGAAGCGTAGCGACAAGGGCAATGAAAGGACTTCGACCGAAAATCCATCTCTCACAATGACTGACAATGACTAAAGGATCAACTCCTTCACCAAAGTCAAAGCTGCAATTAAGGAAATGTCAGAGCCTCAGGATTTCCATGAGTCGGACAAAAACTATCAAAAACTCATATCTTTTCTTAATTTTCTTACGACATTCTTACAATTTAAATTTTCGTGAGGATATCCAGTCTGACGAAGCAACAGGAGGATGAAATCGCGTCATTCTCTCAGACTTTCCCTGGCGAGTGGCTTCAATTCAAGAATCATTCCAAACATCGCTTGTTTGATGTGCAGATTCTGCAGACTGTACAGAGATGGGACAAGCATAGACTAGCAGTGACCAGCAGACAAGAAAGGCATCGAGATATGTGCGTGGACGAGTTTAACAAGAACAATCTCACCACAGAGGAGAAGCAGCGCCAAATTCTCGGTTCTCCAAAGCTGAACAAGCCAAACAGAGAAGTAGTTGTACTGAGTTGTACACTGTTGTACTATATTTATATTTGATCTATATTGCACTGCGTTGGAATATTTGGAAATCATTGAATACCTGGCTTCGATGGCTTCGATGGCTTCGGGATGTGCTTCTAGAAGCGCTTGGCATCGAGGCTTGAAGGAACTTGCAGAGGACAAGATCCAGGATCTGCAAACGAGAATGAGAGCACGAAAGAATTTGAGTCAAAACTTGTAGGAAGACTTGAAGACTAAGAGACAGGGATACAGTTTATATATTAGCTATATTATATATCTAATATACGTACGTATTGTCTATTCTATAATTATATATATACACATATGTATATCACATGCATGCAATGGGGGTCTTGCAGAAGCCCGTACTTCCTCCATTCAAAACAATTTGTGTATCTTCAAACATTCCCAAGTCCTTTCCATGTCTCGCATCAAAAAGTTCGAAGGCTCTCAAGACCAAAGTGGCTGAAAGCCAAAAGGAACTTGAGTCTTTGAATGGTGAGGCTGCAATTCAAGCGTCTGACATTGTCTGACTGCTAGCGAGACTTTGAAATTTTGGTCTTAGATAAGCATGGATCTTAGTACTTTGACTGAACAAGCTGTGCAGGTCAGCGAAATGGAGAAGCAAGTTCAGCTTGCAGGTGAATCTAGAAAGCACCTTGTACGAAATATGGATAGGCAAGACACATTGAACAGTTCGAGATCGAACAGTTGCATTGCAACAAACTCCACAAATTTGCATTGGGTGTCCAAGGAAGGAAAATGACAAGCCTTGAACCTAGAGGACCTAGAGACCTAGAGTTACATAAGCAAGAGTTGCAGAAGCAGGATTCTGACTTAAAGCACCGTTGAAACTTGTGTGTGTTTGAAGTTTGAAGCACTTTTGTATGTTGGGCACATGCTTTGCTTTCATCTTGCATTCTCAATACTTGGTTCTGGGTACAAGGTTTCAAAGTGAAGCGGACGAGCAGCCTGAAGCTTGAGTTCAGCGAAGTTCAGCTGGTTTGTGTTTGACCTGCGTCCTACACACCTCAGCAGGGGAGAGGGAAAAAACAAATAGGGATCAAACAAAACACATTTGGAATCAAAAACAATAGTAAATAGGGATCAGAAACAAAACAAATAGGGATTAAAAAACAAATACACTTGAAACTAAAGGAACAGAAAGAAGGAGGCAAGGAAGGAAGGAAGGAAGGGAGGGACGGAAGGAGGGAGGAAGGAAGCACGGAAGCACGGAAGCACGGAAGCAAGGAAGCAAGGAAGCAACGAAGGGGGAAAGAAGGGATGCTGCGCCCTCTCTACATACATCCTAAAGAACCCTGAACAAACCCTAAAAACAAACCTGACGCCCAGTCTAATTGACATGCTGCAAAAAAATGACAATATGTGTATAGTGTATAGCTATTTTTTTTGATCTAGTGAATCATTCCGGTGGTTTCATGTTTATGTAGTTGGAGGGGTAAACAAGTGAACACCTATTTCAAAATGGCTGGGCGCACAAATAAACATCTAGGACCTGTGTTGTGGGGGCTCCTCCAACAGTCTGCGCTTAAAACACCAAGAAAGTTTAGCAGATGTGGGATTTTTGAGTTGTGTTTCATTGAAACAAGAAGGGTTGCTCATAGGAGAGGTGGAGGGGAATCCTTCAACCCTAAATAAACCCTGGTCCTAGACCAAGCCTAAATAAACCCTAAATAAACCCTAAGCCTTAAATAAACACTTAAACCAGCCATGAATAATTCCGAAACCAACCCAAAATAGACCCTGGACCAACCCTAAATAAACATTGAACCAACCCAAAATAAACCCCAAACCAACCCTACATACACCCTAAACCAACCCTTAATAGAATTTCAACCAATTCTAAATAAACCCTGAATAGATCCTAAACAAACCCTAAACTAAACCATAAACAAAGCCTAAATGCACCCGAAACCAACCCTAAATAAATCTTAAACCAGCCCGAAACAAACCCTAAACAAACCGTAAGTAAACCATAAACAAACCCTAAATAGAATCCTACTACCTACTAACCTACTAACCTACTACCTACTACCTACTACCTACTACCTATATACTACCACCCACTGCCTCCCACTACCACCCACTACCACCCACTACTACTGCTGCTGCTGCTGCTACTGCTGCTGCTACTGCTACTGCTACTTTTTCTTGATCCTTATTTTTATTTTCATCCCCTAGCTCTTTTTTAGACTGTTCCTTGTGTTCATTTTCCTTTCCCTGAGCCCAGGAGGCAGACACAAACTATTTTGAAGAAGGCAGTGAAGGCCCTCGAGATTCCATGGGTTTTTAATGATTTTCATATCAAATCAGGCTGTGCAACTCCAAGTTGAAGTTACTCGAGATCGAAGTTGTCTACTCGTTTCTTTCGATCCGGGCAGTTCTTGAGCAACTTCTACGGAAGCGGAGTTCCGTCTGAGAGGCACCGGGCAAAAAGCCTTCAGACAACTGGGACAAGTTGTCATTCAATTTACCGATTTGCGATGCAACTAAATTCAATTGTAGGAACTCATGAGGCAGCTCGGCTTCTTCTTCAAGATGGCATTGTTGAAACAACATGCATGTCTAGCTAAAGCTATCTGAATCTGCAGCTCGATGCTCTACCCAATGCTACTATACTTGGTGCTAAAGCCGCTAGGGTTGAAGGAAGCATGTTTCTTTATTTTGGGTGCAGCTTTGCGTTCACATTTACGGATTCAAGGCAAATCACATGATGTAATGTGTCCATGCGAGGTCATCATTGGTGCAGATTAGAAGCCACAGTGCCAAGGAAAGGAGTGTTGGTGCTTTGAATCAAGAGGAATTTGAATACTTGAAGTCAGATACCACGTTCACTTCCCTCAAGGAGCTTCAGGGTTCTGAATCATCTCCTGGAGCTTTGTCAATTTTTTGTCAATTTAGTTCCACGAGTTCCACGTTTTGTTGCAAAAGCATCGGAGGAGGAGACAGCTGCCTTAGCTGATCCTGCACTGGGCAGCCCAGAGGGCTTTGAGGAGAGTCGGGGAGCTGCTCAACTTGTGTGAAACCCTTTCATGTTGCATTGGACCACAAGGTCTCAGGATGTCTCAGGATATGTAAGGATGTCAGAATGTGTAGGGTTCAAGCAGTTCAAGCACTAGTCCACTTCTGTCAAGACCTGTGAATCACGTCGTGAAAAGGACTACAAGAAAAACTCTGGTGGCTCAGGGGACCACACCTCAGCTTTGGATTGATTCAAATATATTCAAATAAAATGATACTACGATGTTGAATGATGTTTCAAAGCACAAGCTGCACTTGAGATCAAATGGGAGCTTTCCTTGTGAGGCAGTATCACTGATTGAGACGATCATTGAAGATTCTCAGAAGATTGAGGCTCGTTTACATGCGTGCTGTTGAAATGCACCAGCGTGATTCTGCGTTGGCAATGAAAAGAGCAGGAGATCTATTGAGGTGTATTTATTTGAGTTTATTTGTGTGTCACTATCAGGCAGAGGCTATTGAAGGCGAGCAAGATGCGCAGTCTGCGTGGCGCACTGAGTCGATTCTTTGTTGTCTTCCTGCAGAGCGTCCTGCGCCAGAAATTGTTTGCCTGAAGGTTTACCACCTGAACTGAGGTATGAGCAATTTGTTTCGGAAACTTCTGCAAACATCAAGGTGAGCTCGGATAGATACTCTGAAGTCTCTGAAGAGTGCAAGCCCCTACCTACTGAACAAACATGTCAAAAGACTTTTTTTTCTTCCCATCACTACAGGCGAAAAACTCTGAGATTGATGGAAAGATGAAAGAGATAGCAGCCTGCCGTGTTTGAATCGAGCATGAAAGGGGATTGCTTGTACTCGATTGGCAATTTTCTCTCCCTCTGAATGGGTGTTTGTTTCCTACCTGTTCCAATACATTCAATGGATACTTAATGCAAGTGACATTTTTGATTTGCGGTGTCGCATAGTGTCGCAGGTGTTGCAACATTCCAATGTGCCCATATTTGACTGGAAAGCTCCAATCCTTTTTATGGGGGAAACCGCCTAAAATGATCATGGAAAGGCTGCAAGTTGTGCAAGACATAGAGAGAACGAAGGTCTAGACCTGGCTGGAGCTGGCTGCCAGGCTGATGCAAAGAACGACAAAGCAGAGGTTGGCAGCTTTGATTATAAAAATGTAATATAAATTTAAAATATTTACAATTGTATAAGTCTGCAGAATTGCACACATATCATTTATCAAATAACATAAATCTGCACTGCAGCTTGAGCGGGAGAATTCAGAGTGCACAAATTGTTGCCTTTTTGCTGACTTTGCGGCTCAAGATCAATTTGAATTGCCATGCATCGCTATTTGTGACCCAGCTCCAGTGTTCATATGACTGGCAAGCCTTCAGGCTTGACACACCCATGCCCATGTGTTTTCGGCTTTTGAGTTGTAATATGTCGCAATAAGCCGCAACTCAAACCTGCAAGACACATATGTGATTTTCTTATTGAGGAACATTACACAGGCTGAAGGCTTGGAGGGCAGCGTCACTAAGATGAACTTACAATGACTGCTTAGATTCTAGATAGAAAGTTTTGCGATCATCATTGCAGAGACGTTGAGTACTTTGAGAAATCCACATTATTTCGTTTCTATTGGCACTGTTTATGCTCCATTGTGTGCCACGCCTTTGCAAAAGATATCCCAAGCTCGCTACGGCTAGTTGAGCTCGCTGAACGCAGCTATTATTGAAAATTAATTTTGCCATCAGGCTGTTTGATGCCCTCCATATTGTTGTATTGATCTCTTTACTCTGTTTGGCAAAGCGGTCATTGCTGTTGTTCCGTGTCGGCATCACGTTGGGGTTGTTTTCTATCGTTGTTTGTGTGTTTCTGCTAGTGGCTGCTTGTTGTGATGTGTCATGTTTCCAGTCGTCCGTTGTCTCTCTTGCATGCTACGGGTCAGTAGAACCTCGGAATTAACACAGTTGCCTCCATGTTGGCAGGTGGTACGACTCCTTTCTTCTGCACTTGCCAACGGGTCCTGTGCAAACGTCGACTGTGAACAAATCCATTCAAAATGAAAGATCCGTCTCTGTCTCTAGCTGCTTTCATTATGTTGCTCTGTTTGTGCTTGCTGTAACACAGTGTTCGAGACTACGAATGCGCGGGTGATTTGTTGACTGACATGTTTGGACTTGTGCATATTTAATATCCACTGCTATCACATAGTGGATGTTGCCGTTCTATAATATTGTCCGGTTTTGTGTCTGTGTTGCCTACTGCCTCCACCATGGTAGCTGTAGTTGCGCGCACTGAAATTCAACAATGGCTGATTCCTGTGCAGCTTGTGTTGAGTTCACTCCTCCGCTACCGCACGAAACTCAACTTTGTACTCAAGGTGGTTTAACGACAGCCTGGTTTGCTGTTTTTTTCCGACTGATGAGACACAACTTCAACTGCCGTGACAGTATACACAGAATCCATGGTGAACAGATTGTGCATGGACACAGTTTTTTAAGTTTCTAGGCAAAAGGCAAAAAGGATGTTTGATTGAATGTACCCTAGCTCAAAACAAAGAGACAACTGTTTTTTTGCTCTTCACTGGATTGTACTGAACTCATTTGCAGAGCCAATCACCAGCTCTGAAGAAAAAATTGCCTTGAGCAGCAACAAATTGCACGTTCAATGCGTGGCCGCTGGTCATGTAAGACAGATTCTTCCCCAAAAACTGAAAGGCAGGCTTTGATTCTTTTATTTTGCAGTGTGGCAGGTAGCTCGGTGATCTTCAACGTTCGCGCAGAGACAAGCTTTGGTGACAGACTTGTGCACCTTGGCATCATAAAATCAAAGATTTAGTGTGGCCAACAAGCGTCTTGAGTGTATCTCGATCACCTTTGGCTAAAGTCTGTGAGTTGCCTACTTTTTCCTTTCGCGCCCTCGGCAGAAGAGCGAAGGGTCTATTCAATTCTAAAGAGTGCCTGCTTCCCCAGCCCAGCCTGCCCGCAAGACTTGTTTGGCCTTTCTGGGGTCCTGAACTTCTTGAGTCTATCCTTGAAGAGGTCATATTGTTCCAGACTCCCACGTCGCAAACTAAGACCCTGTGTACGACTCCATCGCACCAAGCGGGAATATTCCCCGAGAGCTGGATGCATCGCAAAACAGAAATTGAGTAGCGGTACAACCGTGCCCATATTTCATCCGCACTTCTTTCACTCCTGTCCTTCTTGTTGTTCTTGTGGTGCTGCATCAGACCGAAGGCTTGGTTTTCCTGGAATTCGCGGCGTGTCAGTATGTTTCCTTCACCGAATGCATTCATTGAATTCGTCCTAAATCTGCGTGTTCTCGAGGCTCCCTGCATCAGTATCGCTCAGCTGTCAAACAAGTATTCCGTCCTGCAAACATAGCAGTGCTGCTTATCCCGTCCTTAGGAAGTCTTGAAGCTGTTTTGAGCAGCTCAGGGTGGTCGGAAATGGCGATGCTTTAGGCAACTGGAATCCCTGGGAAGGGAGCGTTGAACTTTCCACCACTGAGAAGGACTTTGATGTTGTTGTGTTTGTATTGTGGCAGATGTGTATATTTTCAACCTCAACATATCTCGCATGTTTTCTTTGTCTGCTGTGATGCAATGCAGGACTATCCCCTCTGGAAGTCAGGAGCAATTGAGCTCTCAACAAGCACAGAGTACAAATATGTGCCTTGGATCCCGTCACATTAAAGTTTCGCTGGGTATAAAGGCGCGGTTTGGCTAAGTAAAGGAGTTTGTACTCATCCTGAATATCAGCAAATACTCTCTACATCTCTACATCTCTCTACATTTTTCTACATCTCTCTCTCTCTCTCTCTGGCTAACAGACTCGCCGTACTCGCAGATTTTGCAACTTCTGTAGACCCAGAAGTTGCCTGGTGGATTGCCGATCGCGAGGAAAATCAACACTGAAATCGGGTTGATGACACAGAGTTTCACCCTTCTGGGGGGAAGATATCGTTGCTCTTCCCCCTAAGTTGCAATGATAAGGACTTTAAGGTAGACATAAAGCTTGACAAGCTGCAGTTTGAGCGGGGCCACACTTGCATCTCGGGGTTTTCTAGGCAAGCTTTAGAAGCTTTACAAAGTGTGCAAGGTTTTCTTTAACTAATCTTTGAATGCTTGGCTTCTGAGGTTCGATTGAGCGGAGAGGGTGATGTTGCCTGGGCCCCTTGGTCTGACGTTTGATGCATTCTCGGCAACACTATATAGACTCTTAATGACTATGATACGTACTTATCCAAATGTATATAAATATGTATATTATATATATATATACATAAATACATCAGTAATAATACTTCATAAATGAAGAAGTCTACATGTGATGATCTATCTGTGTATATGTATACGTTCACAAGTGAATCCGACAAGCATTGCACAAGACTGTCGAGACGCAACGAGCAGTTAGAGTTGTCGGAGGAATTTGACGGTGGAAATCGATGCGTTTCTACGGACGAATTAAACAAATCTTCCATTGTGGTGGACGATGGCTTTTTTGGAACCTCGGCAACGTCTTGCGGCATTTGATGCTGTTGTTTGTCCCAGAATGGAAAGGACATGTTCTTTCATTGGATTTGGTTGACGTGACATTCAGGTGAGTTGATTGGAGAACACCTTGCGTACCCTCAGGCCTGACATTCAAAAGTTGCATGTTTACACCACTTTACACAGCTTTCGCTGCATATCTCACATGACTTCAGCCGCATTCCTTCTTTTGTTTTTCACATGTTCCGAATTTCTTGCCAGAGCCATGCTTTTCTCAGGCTCTTTCTCAAAGCGTCACGCGTGGATCCAACTTCAACATTGAAGCTTCACCTGGGGCTTTGAGGTCTGCGTCCCAGTGTTTCTCAGTGTGTCCCAGTGTCCCGGTGTGTCCAAGGCGTCCCAGTCTGTCTCAGTGCCATGAAGCTTGCTGCCGTGTGCCAAGACACGGCAACACCCAGATGTCCTTGTGATGTCCTTGTGATGTCTTTGTGATGTCCTTGTCATTCTTTCGAAATCTGCAAAAACCTTTGCTCAGATTGGCCGTGGTGGGTGATGATGCAGCGACTGGTCATGGAGCAGCCGACTACAATGGCTGGGCTGCGCAAATGGGCAAAATGCTGCATGAAGAATTTGGAGCCACACTAAGCTTACACAGTTGTCGAGCATTGAGATGCATGTTGGCGCGTCGCGCTGTGTTCGAGTCATCCTTTGTATCTATCTTTGCACCAAGGATATGGCTTTTACAACTGTGCTGAGATGGGCTTGTCAATTCAGGTAAGCTGCTGTAAGTTCATCTGCGCCTGTCTGTGCCGTTTTTTTCTGTTTTTTGTGATTTTGGAGTCACACTCAGAGCCAGGAAGCCTTCAAGAGAGGCCTCGCACATATGCTTCCAAAGCCAGCTCCAGAGGCTCAGAGACTGGAGGTTAAACGAATTGAACACAATGAATGATTAAACTAAACTGATTAAACCGCATTTCCGCGTTTTCTCAGCAAATTGGATGCGACTGGATCTGGCAATTATGTGATCAGATGAGATCACATTTTACCAAGAGTCTATCACTTCAGTTGACAGTAGGTGGTGGTCATCTCTTTTGGCCTGGAATTGCGATGGCTGGCAAACTGTCCAGAAACTCGGTCTTGAAATTCCAAATGCTCGCATCGACTCCTTGACCAAGAAATTCAGCTTGTCAGAAAAACTGCCCTTTTCAGGATTGGGACAGAGAGACTATCTACGACAATACCATCAAGGCTGGCCACTGCACTATCTGCTAAAGCATGTGAGAACTTAACTTGATCGAAGGAAGTTTAGAAGTGAAACTTCCGACAATATGGACAGTTGAAAAGCAGAGGTGAGAAGAGTCAGAAGAGACAAGATCAGAAGAAAGAAGATGCAGATGCGCGAAAAGGTAGGA
>Ga0126342_10013612_pt1 | contig 14384 bp, 12 predicted proteins | sample Cyp1metagenome_FD_92528 | JGI IMG/M metagenome (GOLD analysis project Ga0126342, IMG submission 92528) | Coral microbial communities from Lord Howe Island, Old Settlement Bay, Australia - Cyphastrea 1 metagenome | ecosystem: Host-associated > Invertebrates > Cnidaria > Coral ...
CGATCTATCGATCTATCGATCTATCGATCTATCGATCTATCGATCTATCGATCTATCGATCTATCGATCTATCGATCTATCGATCTATCCATCTATCCATCTATCCATCTATCCATCTATCTATCTATCGATCGATCGATCTATCGATCTATCTATCGATCTATCGATCAATCGATCTATCGATCTATCTATCTATCTATCTATCTCTCTATCTCTCTATCTATCTATCTATCTATCTATCTATCGATCTATCGATCTATCGATCTATCGATCTATCGATCTATCGATCTATCGATCTATCGATCTATCTATCTATCTCTCTCTCTATCTATCTATCTATCTATCTATCTATTTATCTATCTATCTATCTATCTATCTATCTATCTAATATGGTGCTTTTAAAGGGGAAATCAACTATGAATAGGGGACTTCCAATTGCTATGTTTACCGGAGACCATCCCAACACGGTGCCGTTTAACGTCGCCAAAACGTCACCTGGCCTTGGCCAAAAACTCAGCACTGCAGGCTCCAAACCTGGGTCATTTAAGGGGAATGATGCTTGATATGTGGTTAATATACTGTTAATAGTTAATGAAGTAAATATACTACAGTTAATATACTATGTAGTTAATAAATAGATGGTGAATATGTGGTTAATATACTCTTAACAATGGTTAATGATGATTGTTATTATTGATGGTGAACAAAATAATGTTCATTCGCCCATTCTGAAAGAAGCCTTTCCTTTGCCCACGGCACAAGCCCTTCATGTCCCTATGAGTCAACTGCAGGATAGACACCAACCAGTCTTGGAACCCGTTTCCTCCCCTGCAACATCTTCAACCTTTAAGCTCACCATTGACATGGCGAAACCATTCGTGGCACCGGTTCAGCCTCTTAGGTGCGTCGGTTCAGGCTCCATCCAAGCGACAAACCCTTGTCCTGTTGCTCTGCAGCGGAGGCCATATCATCGGTACTCGCAAGCTGGGTCCTGCAGTAAGGCTTGGAGGAGTGAGACCTCCAAAACAAGATTCAGACACCACGCCATCATTTGCACCTCAGGATTTGAGATCGAGACCGGAAAAAAAAAAAACTCATTTCGGCAGAAAAAAACATCTTCTAAACCAATTTTTGGGGTCTTTGACTTTAGTCAAACTGTTTTCAGGGCTGCCAGTCTTGGGGACCCGGGGACCCTCGGACCATGCCTATCTGTGCGGAAACTTCTTTCAACACATCACAACTCTCCGCGGTCAGAACCGCAAATCCTTAGCCCCTTAAAAAACCCTGCCTGGTGAGTGCCATTTTCTTCTCCAGCATCCTGCAAGAGCACATTCACCAGACAGATTTTCCCTTCAAATTCAGACATTTCACGGTTAAGCCTACCCAAAAATCCATCGCTACGCCCTACAAATCTAAAAATTGCAGCAGAAGGTACTTTCGACCTCCCAAAATGAGACCCCAAATACTTCCTCAGAAGGTACTTTGGAATATCATAAGGATGAGGATGTTCATTCAAAACGACCAAAAACATGCCCCAAAAATCGAGGTGAAAATCTCACAACCACAACCACAACAACACCAAGACTCCGAAGCAACTTCCCTGGCTCCCATGGCAGCTCTTCCTGTTCGCGCCTCTCCAGCCGTACGATGTCGGCGGGCAGCCGGGCGCGGACGATGGGCACGGCGGCGGAGGTCGGGGGCAGAATCATGCATTCAGCCACTGTACAGCTGCGAACCTGCGCCATGGATAGGGATGGATAGGGCTGGGATTGGGGCAGTGGCACTTGTGGGATATCCATCGGCTGTTTCGGGAAAATGGTGAAGTGATTGATCATGATTCATCGTCTAAATTGAAGGCGGGGTACCTATTACAAGATATTATAAGACAAAGCCATGGATGAGAATGAACGGAGGACCACTGGTGGTTGAGCGGTTCTGAGCCGTTTTGGCTGAATATATTTGAATTTATTAGTCAAATTTGGGGATCATCATCCTAAATATGGTTGAAAAAAATGCAGACCGCAAACAGATGATATGTTGAGATGAATCCGGCTTAAGATATCTGTGTTTTTTCCTTCTAAAGTTTCCTCATAGAATCCATGGGTATCTGGGTCATATCCCTTTAGGACGGGGTGGATCACCTAACCCGGCAAATATCCGTGGGTCAACCATCACCATCAAACAGTTTGATGAATCTACCACTCATGAGACGGGGATGATGGTATCATCATCTTGTTGTTGTTTGTGTGCGGAATATACCATGTTACATCATGTTACATCATGTTACATCTATGAATCAGAATGGTATGTGAATATATAAGTTCTATATATCTGTTATATCAAGTTATATCTTTGAATCCCAGATATACAATGTGGGATTCACCCATGAACCATCCCCAACTGGAGATGAAGAAACATCACTCGTGATGAAAAATCGCCTTAAATCGCTGAAATCCTAAGGGATTTCAGGGTTTGTCTGAATTAAAATGTACCGCCAATGTTGATGGTTTATCGGTTGATCATCCTTTTTTCTCAGGAATCTTCTTATTTTGGGGTGCAGTTTCACTAGTAAGTGGGTGATTGAACCACACTTTGTAGGGATCCAAAATATCCCAACTGTTGGGGAGCGGTTACAATGGTTATCCCCATCTATCTAACCCAATTTCATGGTTAAATAACAGTAAAACTATGGATTCTTGGATTTACCTTCTGGTAAACGTTAACAAAAAACTATGGAAAATCACCATGTTTAGGGAAATCTCACTATTTCAATGGTCATTTTCAATAGCAAAGTGTTAGTTTACAACCCAACTTCTGGAGCTTCCCATCACTGCATGGCTCCGCGCTCCGCGCTCCCCCCACCGTGGCAGAGGAGAAGGATCCAGGCTCCAACAGCCCGCGCTCGCCAAAGATGGCGGGCGCCACGACATTGGCGATGTGGACACCACTCACCTGCCACCAGGGAAACGCTACGACCAAACACGGGAAAGATCTGGGGAAAAATGCGGGAAAGGTGAGAAAAATTCGGGGAAACCAAGATGGAAAAAGCTGGTTCTTTGCGCTTCGAGGAAATCTGAGGGTATTTCGTCGAGTTTTAATTCATCAGAAGTTGGGGATATACTGAGTTGATCTGATGATCTGAGTTCTTCATCCGACACAATGACACAGCCCCCGCACGGTGTCGAGGCCAGGACTGGGTTGGATCGGGGTTGGATCTATCTCGGTGAAATCCCCCTTGGCATATCAAGTTCATCCCAAGTCATCTGTGTCTGGTCATAGTGGAAAATCCATGAACATCCCCACCCGAGGAGGCCTCCTTTACGGCCAAGCTTGGGCAAGACTCAAGCCGAAAATATGTGGTTTCAAATATCTTCGAAAAGTGAGTTCAATCATTTCTAAGGCCCCCCCTTTTTGGGGGAGAAGGTCTCTCATCATCTTTCGTGATTCTCAAATAGAAGTTGAACTTAGATGACTATTATATAGATGACTAAAAGCCCATTTAGAGTTTAGTTTTGACCCATGTCAAAGCCATTTAAAACCCCAATGTTCGTGGGACGCTTGAAGCACCTGACGTATCCAACTACCCCATCGCAGACCTCCACCTCAATCATGCCATGGAGGAGGATAGTCAGGATGCTTTCCTATAAGGCTGTCAAGAAATGGCGATGAATAGTTCAAAAAAAACGATTCATGAGTGGACATATTATATGAGATATATATATACATATATATATATATATGGTATTAGATGTGTATGTGTGTATATATATATCATGTATATTACATGTATGTATCGTATTAGATACATGTATATATATACATATAATCTATATTATCCATATACACACATGGGGAAAGTCTTGTAGGAACACCCGATCCTCCGAGGATCAAACTCAAAACCCATATGTTTCCTGCCAAGAATATCCCTGGAAAAGTAAAAATCTACATACCCAGAAATCTATATACCCAGGGACGAAAAACAAAAACCGCCAAAAAAGGGGGACCAATCAACCTACAAACTCTGATTAACTATCAAGCTTGATGTGGAATTTGTTTATCAACCCAGAGTCAAAACAGTTGTGGATGTCATGACCTACACGACCAATCAACCCAGAGGGAGGCAGACAGTATGACAGTATGCCTAAATGTAGCATCGAGGATGGCAACACTTACATCAACAAAAGTGGAATAAAGCTGTTCTACAACTTCTAGCAACAAACATGTGGAAAAGTGTCAACAAATCGCTTGATTTCTCAACGGGGACCGGAGCCCACTGGAGTCCTTGCCCTCCTCTAAGATCACCTGCTTGGGTAAGAAGGGCTGTTCATGCCTCAGCTGTGAAGGAATGGTCAAAACATCGGAGCGGACCAGGGAATCACACCAAACCTAATGAAGCAATCATCCAAGGTTTAAATGAAGAAACATCCAATAAATGAACTGCAAAACTGCCACCCCCAGTTCCATCTGCGAGCCGCATGTTGTCCAGCAAAATGTTCAGGAATTGACTGCTGAAGCCACCTTCACCTAGGGTCTTCGGCAGTTCGGAGCTGGTGAGGATTGACCGGCTTAAGGGAAGATCAACGGAAAACCCTCTCGCCTTTTTTGCCTTTGAAAATGAGACGGCTTTCCTGCCAATTCCCCCTTCATCCAATCCAATCGGACAACGAAAAACATCCGAGCCTATCATAGCACAGCCATGGTTTCATCCCAAGGATTTTTCATGACATCATCTTAGATCATCAATCTTACCAGGTACCAAGAATCCAAAAAGGTGTGTGTGTGTATAATATATATATATACATGGATGTTCATCCCCTAACAAATTGTATCTATAGTTATTGATCCATAGCCATATCCCTTAAATTCTATGAAAACCCCAATCAAAACCATGACACACTCAGCCGGTTTTCCGCCCAGTCACTGGCCCCGGCGCGCTGCAGTGCACTGGCCGTGGCTTGTCGACTCTGACTATGCGCCTCCACCATTTCTCGGACTTTTTCCTGTGGAGCATTGGAGGTTCATCCGTGTTCCCATCCAGTGAAATCTTTGGGGATTTAACCATCTAAATGGGGATTTTTCAGATTTAACCATCATTTATAGGGATATAGATTTGACCAATTTTCTAGTAGTTCGAATTGAGCTACTGTAATACAGGAGCAATGCAAAATTATGGGGAGCTACTGATAGGAGCTACGAATTGAGTTTAGTTCATCCAGTTGGAAATGGGGCAAGCCACTCGAAGCTACTGCTTGGGGGAGTTGACTTCACCAGGGTTGCTAAGCCATGGAAGGGGATTGGACCTGAAAATATACGGATGTTCGACCTGATTTGGGACCTTTGAAAAATGGAACATGTGATGATTGGTTGCATCAGAATTTGGGGTACCCTATTCTTCAGACAAACCAAGTGGGCCTTTCCAGAAGAACATGATCCAGGTGGTTGGAAGATTGACCATGGACCGGTAATTTGTTCGGGGCCTACTCAAACTGGTACTTGGCTCATCATACTTCACCAACCTGAAAAAGTGTTGGATTGATAACTAGATTTAGTTTATATCATCAATGGCTACTATTAACCATAATTGGGATGTTATTCAATGGATGGCATCAAATATTCTTATGCGAATTTTGAATGATTATAACTAAAATTAATTGCACTTGGGCATGTTCAACTACAATTTAAAAATATCGTCAATTACACTATCATTCAATTGGACGTCAGTGGGGATATCATCATTGGGATATCCCAATCTTACTCTTCAACGATCATTGGGATCATCTTTTCATCACCCTCCCGGAGTTCCAAGGCTCCCACAGCGTTCACAGCCCGCGCCTTATCCCCCGGGTACTGCGACAGCGCTTCCAGCAAGGCCGGCCGCGTCAGCGCGCGCAGGTCGCAGACGCAGTCCGCCTTGATGGTGGCTGTGCGACGTCCTCGCCGTTCAAAGATGGGGATTTCATGGGAGATGTATGGGGAATACAGTGGGAGATATATATATTATATTATATTGTATTGTATTATTATATTTTATTATATTATATTATATCATGTGTATATATATATATACACAACTCAGCAAATAACTAAGACTAACGAACGAACTAGCTAACTCACCATCTCACTAACCAACTGTCTAACTATCCAATTTGGGTGTGTCTGAAAAGGGTCGATTTACACCAACAGATCGCCATTTTAATGGGGAACATGATGAGAAGCCCATCTAATTTGGGGGTAACCTATTGACAAAGCCATCTGTCAGTAAGATAGTGTACCCTCTGGTAATTCAACATAGCTATTGAAAATGGCCATAGAAATAGTGGATTTTCCCATTAAAAATGGGTGGATCTTTCCATAGCTATGTTAACATCTACCAGAGGGTAAGATATAACAAGATCTCTCCAAGTTTGCAGGGGACCTCGAATCGGACCCGAGTTGGAACTACACCATGCCTTGAAACACAAAGATCAGGAGTCCGCAAAGGGACGGAAAGGTCGTGAGAAGATTCGAATGGGATCCCCCAATAAATATGTGTCCGACCACTCACCTGCAACCTTTGAAGGGAAACCACAGCCGAGAAGCTGGTGATGTTCAAGACCGCAAGGCCACCAAAACAGCTCCCAGGATGCAAATGGCTCAGGGGCTCCTCAGGGTCCAGTTGCTTCCGGTCAACACGGAAGCTACCCCCAAATGCCAGGGGACTTGCAGGGATTAGTGGGGACATATCATGATATATCTATATATATCTATATTAATACACACACATATGTTCAGTGGTCATTTCAGGAACCTAAATTGGAGGTACCTACCATATATATATATATATATAATGCTTATGTAAGGCCTAAATTTCAGGGAATATCCCCACAAAATATGGCCAGAAATCTGGTACTAAGTTAGTACCTCCATAAATTGGATCCTTTGAAAAATTTCCAGTCTGACATCCGCTGAAATTCCCAGATTTGTGGCCGGCGAGTTGGTGCCATGGCTCGGTATTGTAGCCGCGGAAGACACTGCACTTGCCGACACAAAGCCTGGCACTTTTTAGGCGCCGCCACCGGCGCAAGGAAAAGAGCCCTTTTTGAAAAAGGCACCGAAATTGGAGGAATCGCCACATTTGTTTGGTGAATTTAGTGAAAATTGGAAGACTTTCTAGATAGATTTGGGATACATAAATGTTACATAGCCATCTGCAAAGCTGTTCAATCAAACTGCAACCTGACCCACTTGTGGTGGCGATATCAGGCTGCAAAGAATCTGGGTATCTGGACATCACATAACAGGGGTGACGTGTATCCTTCAGTCACATGACGTTGGAAAATATCTATGAAAATCGTATATCTGCCCCCACAATGTTCCGCTGTGCGATGCATTGGCCGCCAAGGTGCACGTACATCTCGTCTCCAGTGTCACCCTCTTGCATCACAATCTCATCCCGACAGTAGACTTTTTGCCTGCAGAGACTACATCTGGAAGGCTGGAGATGGTGGGCAAAAAAGTGCTTCCAAGGTACACCATCAAGCCACCTCAGTGTGTCTGTGGATGGAACATCTCCAAGCATGAACTGATATAAAGAGCTTGGTGACCTGGTTTGTACCTTTTTTGTTTCGTGGAGAATGTGTAAATCAACAACCCCTCCAAGATGTCCCTTCTCCCATCTAATGCTATCTCTGTGCAGCATGGAATGTTTCTTCCTGCATCTGCAGCCAAGCATCGAATAACCCGAGTGAACTCGGCACTACAACTTTCGAACATATTGATTTCACCTCGGCAGAACGGTATCCAGTTTTTCTAGGGAAGCGATATTCCAAAAAAATCTCCAGTCTTTTTCAATTGCCCTGTTTTTGACTCCCTCCCAATTGATATTCATTGCCCCTTTATGGGAGTTTGATCAGTCAGCAACCATCTTGCGAGGTCGAAGAGCCATGAAGCTTGCCATCTGGGTTTCTCAGAAAATTCAGGGGAAATTCACCCTAAATCCAGTGGTCAGTCATCATTTTCTGAAAATTGCCATGGTTTTTTCTTGTTCAAAAAACTCAGCATCCGAGGGACTTCCCAAGGCTTCCCCCAGAAACATGACCTAAACATGGCAAAACTACATTGTCGCGGGACTCACACGATCGGTGAAAGGGTACAACAGCTGCAGGTGCTTCATGGCAACCTTGTCCTTGGCACCCAAGACATGGCGATATATGGCGATCTGCTATGCCCAGCCCAAAAAAACACATCTGCCACTGGTAGTGCAGCCAAATCGCAAAAAAGCTACACCTCACCACGGATGGCCGTGAGAGATCGCAAATGCTCATGCTGGGTGGTTCTTGGATGTTCTTGGTATCAGGAAATCTTATGGTCATGGGATAGGCCTCAAATGATAATTTTAATGGGGAAAGTGATGATGATCAAACTTTGGAGATGCCACATCCTCAGGCAATCCCTAAATGAAAGTCCGTTCTCAACTCAGTCAGCTCGTGTGCTTACCCTGCAAAGAAATCCAAGTTGGTATGATATGTTCCATTTACATCAAACAAAAACAACGCATTTTTTTCGCAACTCACCACGGTTCAACCAGCACCGCCAAGTGGCTCATAAGGGAAGAGCAACCAGAGATCGCGCATGGCTTTGGCAGAGAGCTCCCAAACAACACCTCAGGATGGGCATCAGTGGTCTCCTGTTTGATTTTGCTAAACCCTAGTTTGATAGGGGAGGTACAGGTACCGATTTTAGTAATTTAGAAAACTCGTTTGAGCGTATGCCCCAAAGTAATAGTCAGGGTCTATTAATCTAGGGTTGACATGTCACAGAATCAATGCACATGCTTTTCCGGCTGGTACTATGGGATATGGGTAAAGAATCAGCAAAGTCATGAAGTACACAATCGTTTTGGGCTGGTGTTTCAGTTTCCATGGATATGTGGCTTATGATTTTCAAAAGAAAGTGAGGATGACAGGACCACAAACAGCAATAGGAGAATGGTACATTGGCGGACCTAACCAACATACCAACAATGTGTCTCATGTAACCAACACAAACACGGAAATCAACCAAACAATGGGCCGGCGCAACCTTGCGTTCCTCACAAAAACAAGCTAGGAATCAGCCACCGAACATTGGAACCCCCATGGCATCCCATCAGCTGGCCACGTGACAGTCCGTGTAGGCTTTCACCGAGGCCACACGTTCCAGACAGCTGCCACCAACTTCCAGGGCGCCCCACCAGGATTCCCTCAGCTGTGTACCCTCTGGGGAAGAAAAAAATGGAAACAATGGGCAGATCATTCATCTAAAAAGACATGGAAACGATGGGTAAATCATTAAATGATTCATCTACAGTACTTTCATGCTTAATTTGTCCAAGGCGATCCGTCAAGTTCGTAGAGGGCAGCCATTTTAAGCGGTGCTCATTCCCATGTTTATCCCCTGTCTAACATGAACTAGCATTATACAATTGGGTGAAGTACAAAGTGTAGTCCATCCCAACTAAAAGGTGCATGCCCATTTGATGGTCTCAAGCATGTGGTTTCTAAGGGTGTTTACCCTCTGGTAATTTAGCATAATTTAACATAGCTATTGAAAATGGCCCATTTGTAGTTGATTTACCCATTAAAAATGGTGGATCTTTCCATAGCTATGTTAAATTACCAGAGGGTATCCATGGTATATCAATGGTTAATATCCATGGTATATCAATGATAATCATAAATGTTTGATTAACCATTAACCATTGATATACCAATATATCATTGGTTATTATCAATTAGTTTACCAGGGGGTAATATGAAGTTGGGATTGTCCAAGCTTGCCCTTTGAGATGAGCGCGGCAAGTTTGGCCGCCTGGGGTGCATACCATGCATTGCAAGCGGGCAATAATCATATGATATACCCCAGTTATGGAACATGTCCAGGATATTTACATTTATACATCTACATATACATATACATACATATATATATATATCATATATATATATATACATTTACATATATACACGACATATATCCATATGTGATCGCGTTCTTGCATGGATCATATAATGGTTCGAAATTTTCACCACGACACCAAGTCCCAGCTCCCCATTGGTCCCAGGTCACCATGCTTTGGTCCCAGGCAGTTGCGACATCCGTCCCACTAAGGCCTCGGTATCTCGCAACATCTCGGAACTGGTGAACCTAACCTTTGTACCTTGGTTGCCCTCTGGTAAACTAAGGATAACTATATAACGGATATAAATAATTAACGGATATAACTATATAACTAACGCAACTATATAACTATATAACTAACGCAACTATATAACTATATAACTAACGTAACTATAGGAAAACACAGTTTTAAGGGATATAAATCATCTATACATGGTCCATGTTACTTCCATGGCTATGTTGACCAGAGGGCAATAAGTCCCCGAGTCGTGGGTTATCCCGTCTATAAGTGGCTGAACTATCTATGATACTGAACCACTTACGAAGTGGGGTAAGGATTTCCATTGCCATGAAATTTCTTCCGGAGAGATCTGCCCCACATTTCTGCCGTGCGCCACGGCACATGTTTGCAGTAGATATCTGCTTCACCCGTATAGACAAAGATGCCTTGGCTCTCTTGGCATTGATCAAATCACTTGTGTGCCTTGAAATCTGACTGGTGCTAAGTTACGCAGGGAATTTTCGGGAATGATCCACTGGCTAACTATCAATAATCATCCCATTCCCATCCATTCCCATCCATTCCCATCCATTCCCATCCATTCCCATCCATTCCCATCCATGCCCATCCATTCCCTAGCTACTAAGCACCAGTAAGAAATGCGGCCCTGGAAAAAAACAGAAACAAAAAAAACGCCACGAGCTGCAAGAATCACCCACATCATTTTCTTTGCAGATCAGATCGTCCGCCTGGCGAGGCACAAAAAAAGCTCGCCATTTTGCCGACCGAAAAGTCGAAGTTTTAGCCGAGACGGATAGGGTCAAATCTTCAAAGGCACTGTCAATAACTGGAAATGTTGTACTGGCAGAACTCCTTCCCTATAGCAATCCGTGACTTCCGAACACTCCGAACACTAGCCAGTTATAGACATCCAGAATTCAAGGCGAAACGTCCATCTGTTGGGCCCATCATCAATCAGGATAAATGCTCTACTGCCACGCAAGACATCTATATAAACGGTTTATCCTCTGGTTTCAAACATGGCTGGAAGCCATCCCCAATTTGTCGATGATTTCCCACGTGCCTTGAAGAATTGGATCTGCACTTGATTTAATAATGCATATTTAAAATCATCATCCAGGTTCACGAACAGCTTCACATAGACTTTGGAGTGATGTTCTTAGAGCCGAGCCCGTGGAGGAACGAGGAGAGCGCAAGGTGGGGTCTGTTGTTTTGCCAGGGAACATGAGGCTGTTGTAATCTCAACTCACTGGTCACACGCCAACCGGCAGGGATGTTAATGGTGTTACAGGTCCCACAGGTCCCAAATTGACAGGTTCACTCTCCAAATTGATGTTTGGTCGTTCTCAGGGCGCTGCTGGTAGATGTCCCGGAGTAAACACACAGTTTGCCAATTATTCATGGTTATCAATTGTAATTGGAATTATAGTACCATATTAAACCCCGGTTGGTCAATTAACAATTATCAATGATTAGTGATTAGTAATCGCTGACCTTATTACCCCTTGGAAAAAGAAACTCATGTTTCGCTGGGTGTGACTTATTTCCTCATCAAAAACGGCTAAAGAAAGACCCAAAAAAAGCCTTCACCTTGCGGTTTCCCCCATTCTCCAACCTCCATCTCTTCCAATTGCCGACAGAATCATCAAATGTTGATATTGGTCCAATATCCCATTGTATCCCTATAAAATACCTATTAAGCCAGCCTTAAATGGAAGTTGGTTTTTTGGCTGCCAAGGATCTCATGAGCCAGGATCTCAAAAACTCTGTGGCCGCATGGTATGCAGTGTGTTTCAACTTGGCACGCTCCGCCCGGTGCCTGCGGTACCCAATCAATCCAGGGAGATGTCTATGTAGATGTGCACCACCGTCGAATTTCCTTTTCGACCAGTAAAACTGCTATGACGGCTATGACGGCTATGAAACTTAAAAAAAGGATGAGAAGTTCAAATCAAATCGCGAAAAGCTCGTGTTTTGCTTCTTGGGACTCTCCCAAACCCCAAACTGCTACGGTGAATCCGGTGAATCGCCCAACCTGACCCTGGCCTGTCGAGCAGGAGGTCCAACATATCGGTACTGATGAAAAAGAAACCATGTTGAGGTTCTTCACCTCAGCAGAGACCTGTAAAAAACCTGTCCTTCTGCTGCGCTGGATAGGAAAAAATGACCCCCAAATTGCCGTCGTGGACAGAAAAACCAGATTCTGGTGAGATGACGGATGAACTTGGCCAAAGGAGTCACATCCATGTGGCAAAAAGGGCTGGGAATGGCTGCAAATCCACCTAGTGTACGTGCTAACCTCACTCATAAAAGATATCCTGTCCATCCTTGCGAATCTGTTCACATTGTGTAGCACGTGCACGAAATATGCGAAAAATAGCAGCAACAGAAGGAGGCCATGTGTTGTATCATGGCTACCATGGCCACCCATATCGTCCCTTGGATCACGGGCCCATCGTGCAACGATTTCATGGATTTCATGGATGGCTGCCCCGACAATTTCCCCGGTGAATTGCCCGGCAAATCCCCTGAAGTTCAGATACCAAACCGGGAAAAAAGAACATGTCAAGTCGGTGACATACATAAATATCCGCTTCAAATGATTCAAATATGACCTCAAGTTGGTGAAACTCTGTGTATATATATATATATGTGCCCAATATCCAATCATGTTTCTCTTGACGCCATAAATTCTATATCCCAAGTCGCGGCAGCGCACGGTGAAGGGACCTTAGACAGGTGCTTGCGAGGGGCCCCACGAATTGAAGGGTGAGCTGGCTGTGGAAATTCTGGTGGATGTGTGCATATGAGATCTCGTATGTATAAACAAATACATATCTCCAACATAGACAGTATGTATGTGAGTATCTATATATATACATGTATGACAAAGTACTCTATACCAGCAACCTGAAAAGTTCGGCCAGACAAATTTTCAGATGGTTACCCTTGCTAAACATGAATTCTGTTGATGCCGAGGTGACATCGCGAAAAAAATTACCCCCGTCGATTCTTTTGTGCAATTGGCTAGGTGAACATAAACCAACTGCTGACCAAATGTGTGTATCGGTGTTTTCAGGAACTGACGTGAAACCTGGCAAGTATCAGTTACACCTTGTCTTAAGAACAGTACACAGCAAGCAACCGCCTTTCGATGTACATGTCCTAGAAAATCTAGAAAGGCATGTAGGATTGTATTTCGCAGGCGTTTGAAAAGGGAAAAAGTTCTAAAAAGTGGAAGGGGACCAAAATGCTGGTTCTGGTGCATCCAACTTATCCTGCTTGCACATTCTGCCCTGGTACTGGCTTCCAAATTAGCACCCCCCCAAGCTATGATCCAAGTTACCTTCCAGTAAATCAACATGGTTATGGACAATCACCATTTTTTTATAGGTAAATCAACTATAAAATGGGCCATGTTCCAGTTCGCAAGCTGTAAACGTTTACCAGACCGCCCTCATCTCGAGCCCAGCTGCTATGAGAAGTAATCTGCAAAGCCACTTCCTGCTTTGCAAAAAGCTCCCGGAAAAGACGATCCTTGGTACATACATACATACATACATACATACATATATATATATATATATATAGTGATGTATAATATATGTATATATATATATAGTTATATATATATATATGAAATGATGAATAAACAGGTACATGTATCCTGTATCCTTGGTTCAAAAAGGCACCAAGTTGCATCCGTCTTTTGGGATGTCATATTTTCCAGATCTTCGATTCCCCAAAGAGTTTCCCTTCTCAGCCTGGCCAGCCACACCAGGTAGAACCTGCCGTGAAAAACGCCGTGATGTTGGCATATGAAATGGGCACCTTGGGTGGGAAAATCCTTTTACCCTCTGGTAATTTAACATAACTATGGAAAATCGCCATGTTTAATGGGAAAATCCACTATTTCTATGGCCATTTTCAATAGCTATGTAGAAAATTACCAGAGGGTATTGCTCTTTGTTTATCCATGTTTATCCCACCAGTAACAACCAGCCCACTAGATTCACTAGATGCATGTCTCTGCAGGATTCTGCTGTCAATGATTATCTCATGCGCCAATGGCGTACACACTGTAATTAAGATTCTCCATGGCTACAAGGTGGTGCCCCATAGTTAGCTAAGTTGGTGCAAATAACTCCCATAACTATGGTTTATGGTAGATATAACTATAGTTAATGGGGTTTATAAACCAACTTATAACTGGGGGGCACCATCC
>Ga0126342_10013613_pt1 | contig 14383 bp, 12 predicted proteins | sample Cyp1metagenome_FD_92528 | JGI IMG/M metagenome (GOLD analysis project Ga0126342, IMG submission 92528) | Coral microbial communities from Lord Howe Island, Old Settlement Bay, Australia - Cyphastrea 1 metagenome | ecosystem: Host-associated > Invertebrates > Cnidaria > Coral ...
TCATATGTTCTAAGTCACTTAGAACATACGTCCCCCTATTCGCCGAAAATGTTCTAAGTAGAGCGCGCGTACCCACCGAAAAATTTCCAAAACGATGTTCTAAGTAGTTGTCCGGCGCTATAGTGGGATTTAAGATGATTTGATGATATTTGATGGGATGATTCGACTCACCATTTCCCCGTTTAGTGTTCATAGGCTGTGGATCTAGCCAACATACCTACAACAACTATTGGCTGGTAATTTCAAATTCCCTCTGGTAAACTAACATAACCATGGAAAATCACAATTTTTAATGGGTAAATCCACTATAAATCACCATTTTCAATAGCTATGTTTGTTTATCAGAGGGTATGTCGTATGTTCAACCATCTACAAATGGGATGATCATCCCTTTTTGGTGGTTTGGAACATGACTTTTATGACTTTCCATTTTTATTGGGAATTTCTTACTCTCAACTGACGAACTCCATCATTGTTCAGAGGGGTTGTTTTACCACCAAGCAGATCCCGACAAAAATATGCCGAGTTGAAACCTGCCAGTACTGCTGGATTTTTTTCTGTGAAGAGTCCAGTGGGCACTTCCCGCATCTCTTTTGCAGCAGATGGTCAGACCTTGTGAGCATCACAGGCCTCCTGGATGGCGATGCATACCTTGAGCTGTCTCGTTGGCACAGAGGCAGAAGTGAGATGAAAGCTCGTCTGCCGATGGTTTCTTAGGGGCATAGATCAGTGGGCATTGCGGCAATAGGCAGTATCTGGCTGCCAGGAAGTCGGCTTGGTGATTGAAGATGGCACCTACAGTCCAATGCTTCCAGCGCTGTCTTGGCAGGTGAAATCCCCCAATGGTCCTCAAAAACCACCAATGTTGCTTTGACCAGACAAAATGGTGGTGTTTAAAAACCAAAATCGGTGGGGGTCAATATGAAACATGGATTCAAAACGGTCCTGTTACCATCAAATATCGGGTTTTAACAGAAGCAGCACGCATCCGGTTCACTTCTGGGCAGTTTCTTTGTTGTTTTTCGGTTTGGCTTGTTATTGTTCCTACATTTTAGCACCACTTCTGATTCGCGCGAGGTGGTTCCTTCCAGTTGTAAGTTGGTTTATAAATATAATTAAATAACACTTCCTGAAGAACAAAAACATCAAGAACCCTAAGAATTCTTCTGAGGTATTTCGGAAAAAATACGAAAAACCCAGAAAACCTCGGTTTTCGATTGAAGACCTCGGGTATTGATTTTGAACCCGTACTTCACCCGTACCTAACCCGTACTTTCAGAATGGATTAAAATATGTTAAAATACCCCGGGTTTTGTCAGAAAAGCTCGGGTATTATACTCAAAGCCTAAGATTTCTGCGGGTTTTGGTTCTCAAGGTTAGTATAGTTCCATAATGTTCCATATAATATATTTATATATACAATACACATATATATATAATATTATAATATATATATATATATATAATATATATATATATATACATAGTAAAAACATCGAGCTTGGTGAAGTAATCCAGCCGAGCAATCCGGAAGAGTTCCCACCTTTTCTTCGTCCGCACCGTCGCTGTTGCAGCCTTTCACCAGGTCTTTGGTCTCCTGAACGAACGCGCCAAGAAAGCCAGCGGTGAAGCAGAAGCGCAGGCGCTGCGTCATGGGGTTTCCTAAGTCATGGGGGATCCCCAATGGTTTCATGGATGATTTATTTAACATGGAAAATCCATATAATCCATATTAAGTCCATATTAAGTCCGTATATTAAGATCATATTAATCCATATTGGATGATTTTTCGGGGTAGACCCCCATTCAAAAAGAAACGCTGGATCGTGCTGGATCTGTGTGTTGGGAATTTGGGGGCAAAACGACCTAGTTGACTTCGGTATCACACCAAAATCAGGGGCAAGCCGGGGTATGAATAATTAAGGGTTGCTTATTGATCCGGAACATATCCACATTCATTATAGAATTTTAATGTTTTGGGAAACATGAAAATGAATAGAAAGTAAACATATTCATCCTAGGTTCGGATTGGATATGGACCCACCAGGATGGGCATGAAACCAAACGCAGTTTTGGAATGAGACATACTTGATGATCATTGATGAAGTATGACATATAAGACATATAGCCAACAACATGGGGGTACCAGAAGTATGATGAACATGGAGCCTTCGGCTCGAAATTGGTAAAGATCAAAGATGCCCTCCAGGTGAGTCTGCTGTGTCGATGTCGAGGCCCAGATGGGAGCCCTTCAGGTGGGCCCGCTGGTGACGTTACCGACGCCAAGGCCGTGCTAAAGACGTGATCGATGCTGAGAACGCTCTGAGCCAGATGACTTTTTCAGCGGTCCTTGACCATGCGGAGCCCAGCGCGGCCTGGTGATGGGCCAAGGAGGACTAGGAGGACAAGGCGGACTAGGAGGACTGTTGGAAAGCGGATCGGATTAGCATTTATGGGCATATATCATTGTGATAGGGATGTCATGGGGATGCAAGCAAATACAATAGGGAATTTGGATGAAATTGGAGCATTATATTTGGACTAGCTGGGATATCCTGGATACCCTCTGGATTTAACAGTTTGCTATTCAACATGGCCCGCAAAAGGTATATGGATTATTTACCTATTGAAAATGGTGATTTTGCATAGCTATGTAAACGTTTACCGGAGGTAGTTGATTCTAGCCGGAGGTCAAACAAACCCAAGACGAATCGGATTTGGAAAGAAAAAAATCACCGTGACCAAAAGCAATTCCTGTATATAGGTTTCAACTGCCATTGTTTTGGGGATTTGATGGGATTTACCAGCATTTTTATTGAGATTCAACCCTTAAATGGTGGATTTTACATGATTAAAAACCAGAATGTACCCTCTTGCAATCTAATGTAATATTAGGAGCACCTTGTACGTTTCATCAAAAAAAACATACTGGTGGATGTGCCATTGTAAGGTTCAATGTTCGGAGAATGTATGAATCATGTGCTTCAAACTCAAACTTTAAATTATTATGTTTGGGCGGATTCGTTTGGATGTGATGACATGTGATGTCAATCTCTCATCCACACCATGTTTTTTTTTGCTTGCACACCTGGATGTCCCCCAGCATCACGTGCCGATAAGAAAATGCTCAACAGGGATTTACGTGAATTGAATTGGGTCTCAAAGATTGCAGAAAATATCAAGTAGGTGTCTATTATATTCTATTATCCTTCCCACCAAGATCAAACACGCACCACAAAAACACTTACAGTAGGTTTCGAATTTAGTGCTGAGGAAATTGGGGTCATTGATTGGGAATATTCAATGGTGGAAGGGATTGGTGGAGCAATCTAGATTCACTAGTAGATAGCTCAATTGGTTTATGACTAGGATATGACTAGGGTAACTATTGTTTCATATGGTAATATGACTAGGTTAGCTAGTCTTGTTAGTTTATGCCTGGATCGATATATTGAACTAGTTAATTAATTAATATAATATATATATATATATAAGATATGTCGATATGGTTAATCAATCAAACAACTTACAACATCTTATAACTGGGGGGGCACTAGAAATGCCTTAAGTTTCACCGCCTTTTTTCCACCAATTTTTGTTTGGCGACTGCAGAACCGCCAGGTGAAGAAATGGGAAGAGGGCGATGGTGGCGAACTGCTCCAAGCCATTAGCAAGGGCGAGGCGGGCATTGTGGTGAGGTCTAGGGTGTCCACGGTGTCCAGGCGGTAGTTTTTGATGCAACATATTTAGCAACCAAAACAAAAGGATGGAAACGTATTGTTTTTTTCGAATAGTGATAAATATACGTATATATATAATTTTGATAAATTACAATTCATTTTGTTTGGTGGTTGCTATACAGTAAATCGATGTAAATCCGTGGGCTGGACTTGGCATTGTTGAACCATGAGGGATGGGCTCATCTGTCGGCACACATGACATTCTTGATTAGTTCCATCTGAATCTCCAATTTTACTGACCAAAAGCAGATGTTGAAAGTGCAGTTACTCAAAACATCATGGAATCATCCATAGCCGCGACGCGTTTTCAGGGTGGAGCAAAGTTGCAGGAGATGCTTGGACAGAATCTTGACTGCATGGGGTCATGGTTGGTGGAGGGTGTGACTCTTTTGTTGTGTGTATGATACAATCAAAGACTACTGTACAGCTTTTGGGCCTCAACAGTCATAAATTGCATTATAAGTCCTCTATATATATATACATGAGGTTAATTGAGATTATATCATGTTATATCATGGAAATAGTAGCATTTGTTGATTTTATTTGTGTTGTAAATCGAGTCATTTTATACACCCTCAATCTTAGCAGGCATTGTTTTCAACGCATCACCTGCCTTTGCTTTTTTCCCGTCGATTTGGTTGGTCAAATCCCAAGGCAGGTGATGGGCGCAACAGAAACAACAACAGCAACGGCAGGTCACAATTAAAGGCAGGAACAAAACAAAGATAGCAATGACAATTAGCATCATTAGAATCATCATCATAATAATCAGCACTGTCATCATCCGTAAAACAATGACCTTTTGCTGATGATAGCTATAACTTTGTCGAACATTATGGCATACTGATACACAACTAGTTGAAACACAACGCTTCACCATGATGAAATTCATGGTCATAGCAATATTCATGATACTGACATGGTGAACATGATGTTTCGAACAATATTTCCATAGACATGATTATAATTTTCATGATGATGCTCATGAATATTGTAGTTTTTGGATGGGTTTAACACAAAAATGCAGGATATCCCTTTGTTTGATGGTTAAAACCACATTTCTATAAACAGGTTTCCTGGATATCCTATGAACAAATGCAGGATATCCCTGTGTTTCTAGGATTTTTACCCATGTTTCATGGTTCATCAAGCCACCTGTCGTCTCCGTTCCGTCAGGGTGGACATGCAGTCCATGGCCTCGCAGTACGCACAACAGGTGCGTAATGGGAGATGAGAACTGCCCATAAACACATGGGTCATTAAATGTCCCCATTGAACATCACCCAACCATTAGGTATATGGTCCATAATGGCTACTATAAGGTGATGCCCAATATTCCCAAAATGGGACAGTTACCAACCCCTGAAACAGTTAGGAATTGATTAAATAACAAACACAGTGAATGGATGGTGATACTGTAGTACTATAAAGTATCTATAGATATCTATAGTTGTTTTTTTGTAAATGGTACCTAAGTTACTAGTGGATGGTTAGTCAAATTTGGTAAATGAGATCTAAGTGGGCTGTATTTGTGTCACTTCTACACTAGCTCTCCGGTTAAAAAATGAAGTGAAATGGATGCTCCAAGACTCTTTCCAGTCCTGATGACCAAGGCAATCACCATTGTGATGATGGGGATATAATGACATGATGAACCAACCAATTATCAAGTATGTGTTCATACTAATCAACCAACTCATCCATTTATTATTGATGATGATGACGACGACTATGGTGCGGATGATGCGGATGATGCGGATGTGCTTCCGCACCCAGCCGCAGGCACAACAAATGGCCGGGGATTTGCAGAACCAGGCACCCAAGCGAACAGAGTTGGGTGTGGAGATCCCCTTCTTGGATGATCATCACAGTCGAAAATAGCCACAGAAAGTGACACATTTTGACATGCTTCGATGAAATATCCCAAGCATGAAATATCATGACATCAATTTATTCCCCAATCATCCCCAATCCAGCAAGCACACAATACATACTTAAGACATAAAAAAAAAACAATAACAGGTTGGATAGTACATGTTTAGCATTAACCATGTATCTCTTTTACCATTTATGGACAATCCATGGTTAATGCTAACCATATTCAATGTAAAGTATCTATTATTTACATTAAACCATGGAATGTAAATGTACATTTATCATAAAATTTAGAACCATGTACATATTACCCATCGATAATTGGGATAATATTGATATTGGTCATATACCCTCTGGTAAACATACAAAAAGCTATGGAAAATCACCATTTTATAGCTGGGTAAATCCACTATAAATGGCCACTTCCAAGTGCTATTTTGACATAACCAGAGGGTAATGTCATTGGCTATCCTATAAATAAGATATCCCATCAGTTATGTCCCTATAATATCCCATCATGCATGTATATTTTTGTTGTGGGTACCCATGTTGACCAATCTCCATCTCCCACCATCTCCCACCACCGCTGCGCCAGGAATGGGTGAAGGACGCAAGTCAACGCGCTCAAGCCGCGGTGGCGGATGCACAACAGCGTGGACAGGTGCGCGGTTGCGGAGTGGACGTGGACAGGTTCGGCTACCCTCTGGTAAACATACAAAAAACGATGGAAAATCATCATTTTTAATGGGAAAACTCACTATTTCGACTGGGCCATTTTCAATAGCTATGTTAAATTACCAGAGGGTATGGTTTATGAACGTTTATGATACCTACAACTTTATAAAGCAACTTATAGCAAAACCAAAGAGATTCTTTAGCAAAATGTGGGTAACATCTATGGTGAATAATCACTAAGTGTATTAATTGCCATGGGTAAATAATCATTTTTGCTAATTAATAGTAATCCTTACTGTGGTGAATGTCTATACTACTTAATGGGAATGATTACTATAATAATTGGTTTTAAAAAAAATCATTAATTGTATTACTACGGTTAATAGTCATGCTGGTAAACAATGCCATAAACCACCCATATGGATTGATGGTTTATACCACCCATAGGAATGGTGATGATTTATATTTTATGATTGTTTTGCCCACATTACATTCATACAGTAGTGAATTTCCATGTGTAACATTAGTAGATCACATTGAACATACTGTACTTTTTTCCAGAACAATGAGTTTGCAATGTGCTTACTACTTTTCGTCTAGTTTGTGTCAATTTATAAAATGTGAACGTCAAAACATAGGAAACCTATATGAATGTTGTAAGTGTTATTGTTTAGTGTGAATCAATTTTACTAGTTTCTTCTAGCTTATAAACATGTGTAAAGTTTAAAAGTCGAATACATTGGATTTAGTATTTGGTTTCCCAAAGTTTTAGAACTCAGATACTAAGTGGGTATCAAACACATCATGTTGATGACATGGATATCGGATGTATTCTACAGAAATCGGTGCACTATTAACCACGGGGAGTGTAATGATTGTAATGGAGAAGATACGATCTGCTGATAGTGTTGCGGCGTATGAATTTGGTTTCCCTTTACTGAATGGTTGCTACATGTATGCCCCCTAAATTTAATATGAAAACCCATACCTAATAGGCTGATTGGTGGGTTGGAACATGTTTTTTTTTTCCATATATTGGGAATGTCAACATCCCAACTGCCTTTCATATTTTTCAGAGGGGTAGGTCAACCACCAACCAGCATTACATCTCAAGGAAAACCCAAGTAATTCCCATTAAATCACCATAAAACCACCATTAAATCACCATTAAATCCCTGGGTTACAACCACTTATTGTTATCCATCATTAACCATTATCATAACCATTAATATTAACCATTATTAACAGTATATTAACCACATATGTTTCTTGGTGTTCTAAGGTTTCTTGGGGTGTCGCACCAACCTGACCAACCCAATGGATCAAAAGCAAGAGTTTCAGTAAGACAACTGTACCAAATGTTGTATCTAGACCAGGGAAGATATAGTATATATACACATGTTATTATAATATATATATATAAATATATATATATAATAACACATTTATATATATATATATATATATATATATATTTTGTTCCTGAATCATGCACTTGCACTTGAATCGGCGGAATCCACCATTCTCGAATCTCCGCGGAAACCCATGGGATATCCGTTGGCAACTCGTTGGCCGTTTACCAGTTACCCGGGCTGGTAAACGTTAACAAAAAACGATGGAAAGATCCACCATGTTATAGCTCGGTAAATCCACTATTTCGACTGGGCCATGTTCAATAGCGAACTGTTAAATTACCAGAGGGTATACAGTAAGTGACTATAACTGGTGATTTCTATGGGATTATACATTCCAAATTATAGGCTTTTGTTAGTACTTATAGCTGGTATTTCGGGCCATATGGCCCAACTAACAGATCTAATAGTTGTTTTTTTTTAATGGGTGTATAATGATTTATAACCTGACTTATAGGATGGTAATGATTTATAAATGATTTAGAAATGGATGTATAATGATTTAAAGATTTATGTTTAAGGCTTCCCATGTTCGTTGCATGCCCATTTTCCCAAGGACTGGGGGTGTCAAACATCCTGAATTTCTATCGGTTTGGGCGAGGTTAAACAAACAAACATGCTATTCTATCGCTTTTGGCAAGGTTAAACAGTCGAGCCCACTGGGGATACTGGTAATCTCACATAGCCAGGGGAAAATGGCCATGGTAAATGGCAAGGTGCCAAACTGCCAGAGGCTACATCCCAGAACAAATCACATGAAATCACTCATTAAATTCCATTAAATCCCATGAAATCGCATTTAATCCCGATAAATCTCCATAAATTCCCATATTTATTCATCTTCCCTCCCGTCTCGATCTGGCTTCCCTCCCGTCTCGATTCATCTTTATTCAAAGGAGCTCTATAACAGCGAAGAAGTGCAGGGCCTGATGCAAGGACCCTGTCATGGTATTTCCTGGTGATTTCACCTATGATTTTTTCATGGTTAAATCCATGGTTAAATCCATAGTTCTTATTTAGACATCTGAAAAAAAAACAATAACCATAGTTGCTGACATCATATATTATATATATACATGATTCAATGATAGTTTATAATTAACCATTCTATGTGCGTGAAGAAATCCAGTTCCGCAAAAAAAAACAACCTGTCAGGATTGGTGATGTCTTTGCAAGCCAGGCTTCTGGAGGTTTCTGAATGGTTTCTGGTCTATCGAAGAACCGTGGCTTGACCAACGGCAGAAACCAACGTTTGTTTAGAAACCAACGGCAGCTGGTGTGGAAAATCTTGGAGCCTCACGGTTTGTTCGGATTCTGGCATGGGATGACCAGATACCATATTTATTTCATGGTTTGACCGTACATACATTAAATGGCATTGATGTGTGGTAGATTTACCCTGCCTGGTAAACACGCAAGAAACTATGGAACATCACTATGTTTAATAGGGAAATCAACTATTTCAATGGCCATTTTCAATAGCTATGTAAGAAATGACCAGAGGGTATCTAGATTCGGTACAGTTGAAATACCAGTCATGGATGGTTTGGGTATGCATCCATCCATTTGTATTGGAGGGTGGACAATTTGGAGCCACGTACATTTATGAGAGTTATCTTTACAGTCTATACATATCTACACACATGCATACAGTCATTCAGTCATTCAGTCATTCATTCATTCATTCATTCATTGATTCATGGGTACAGACGTACGTATATACATACATATACTTAGGAAAGACATTACTACCCCCCTTCTGGTTGTAAACGCCACCATGGTATGGTCCCAAAATGAGTGGTGTCTTCCCTTACATCATGTTTTCTGGTTCTGTTTTTTCATGCGGGGCAAGGGATTGCCGATGAATCCATTTGATGATCTGTTTTTACCCGGCCTGGTAAACATACAAAAAACGATGGAAAATCACCTTTTCTAATGGGAAAATCAACCATTTCTATGGCATTTTCAATAGCTATGTTGGTTTACCAGAGGGTAATGTCATTGGCTATCCTATAAATAAAATATCCCATCAGTTATATCCCTATGATATCCCATGTATATGTCAACCCCATAATGGTTTTGTTATCCCATTGATTAACCCTATAATCACCCCTGGAGCTGCATTGTAGCAATAATAATCCCTTCCCCCCATTATTATCCCAAACTAAAATCCCTTAGATGTGAAAATAGATGACAAGGGGAATTGCGATACTAAAACCCCTTGATATCCCTATAATAGCCCTAAAGTACACCATTATTATCCATGATTATTCCCAAAAATATTGAATATCTCTATACTATTCCATAATATCCCTATAATATCCCCATGATATTCCTATGATATCCCTATGATATCCCCTTTAATTCCAATATCCCTATGTCCCTATGTCACATTCGTTACAACTCCCGATTTTTCGAAGGAGATCAGCTCCAGGCGGCGATGCAAGCGGGGCAGGACGCCGAAAGGATGGAGATGTCCGGGTTCAAAGATCTTCGTTTAAAAAAAAAAACAATCTGATGGGATGATATAAATAGTGATGGTTAATAGTGATGATATATTATTGCTCACAGTCTGAGATATTATTATAATGAGATGATATATCGGTTAATAGCGATGGTTAATAGTGGTTTTCGTAGGCTATAAACCAACAACAGGAATATGATGGTGATCTGGTTGATGGTTTGGAACATTTTTGACTTTCCATTCAGCTGGGAATGTCATCATCCCAACTGACGAAGTCATATTTTTCAGAGGGGTTGTTTTACCTCCAACCAGAATGAACATCTGAGATATTGATGGATAATTGTGTTTATGTTTCTTTTTTTAATGATAGCATATTTTTCAGATTGAACAAATCGTTGAATGTGTCGAATGTTTACCTTTAAGATTTCATCGGAAGGATCTGTTTGCCATCGGAATTCAAGTAACAATATGAATCTGTGGATTGTATCTTGGCGTCAGATGCAGGAACCCCAGCTTTCTTGGGAGGATCAACATGACATCGATGTTCATTTATGTTCTTTCGTTTTTAGTCGTAAACATATGGATCATATGGGTTAAAACCCTCTTACTCTACCTTAACAATCCTTAAAATAGCTGATGAATGGATGTTGATTTCCCCAATCTCCCCCAACACCATCTATAGGTCAGTTGGCACTAAGTTTTCTATCATCACTCTACACAGCAACACCAATGTTTTAAGCTGGATACTCATAGAAAATTATATGCATCACAGAAAGCTATATAATGGTATATACTATACATGTCATATATTAAAATACATTGTGCATATACACGCAGTTTGCATGTTTCATATCCTTTCATACCTTATTACTGGACCCTGGCCAATTGTTGGCTCGAGCTTTGCGGTACACCCGAAATGTATGGACCAAGAAGGGTGGCACATGTGGTTAAGCTGAAGAATGCATCCAAAGATCGCCACATTCACAATATCTACTTGCACAATGAGCTTTGAAACGCAGATTCTTCATGTCTATATTAGACAATGTAATCATAGACACACTCAATACGTAAGGAAAAAAACTCTACACCAACAGATCCCAACATATTGGGTCCTTGCCCTTCTCGGATTCTCGGAGCATATCCAGTTGGATCAGCTGAAAACCATGGCACCACGTCATGGTTCCTTGGCGTCGGCGTCGCAAAACCGGATTCCGGGGTGGTCAGCCAGGGGTTGTTGTTTTTGTCTAAGTGAAGGGCATTAAAGTAACATGAAAGTAGATATGTATAGATATGTAACATGACATATGATGAATTATTAGCAGGGCTTATCTATTGCTTGATTTGTTTTTAGATTATCTAAAGTTATGGTTGCTATGTCTATATAATATACTATGTATATATATATAGGATGAGTATTCCCGAGTGACATTTCAATGTCGTTGGACTTGGGATCGGACTTGCACTCAGTGGGCTTTGGTTCATGTTGGTTCCACATGTAATTTCTATTTGATGGTAGGCTAGATTTGATGTTGTCCATGAGAACCTGCAGTTATGGCCCTTAACAGTTACAAATGAATTTATAATATAATGATGTGTATATAATTTATATATATATATACACATATGACATAAGTTATAGGAGTTATATGTCCATTTATAACTGTTAGTTGGGCCATAAGAACCTGCTGTCAAATTGGGCAAGTTTAGAGCTGATTCCTATCAATAATGACCTGAGATACCCGGCTAAATGCACCCGTATACGGCACCAGACTATTTAAGTATGTATATATTCTTATCCAAAACGGACTCTTGCTGGATTAGATGATCATAATTTATATATATATATATATATTTATTTATTTATTTATTTATGTTCGGTTTCCAATCTATTTGGATATCATTAAACAAAAACACAAAAATGTGATTCCAATATGAGATCCTCCAATATCATTAATATCATTAAACAAAAACACAAAAATATGATTCCAATATGCGTTTGGATTTCATCAGATAGCCTCCCAATATATCGATCTAATCTTTCCACATCTTTCGTCGGTCCCACCGAGGCTTTCGTCCCAGCCTGGCAGTCGTCGGGTCTCTTGTGGGGTGGTTCGTGGCGTCGCGGAGCGAAGGATTTTCGTTGCCCTTGAGGCACACGCGCACTGGCGCAGCGCTGGGTGCGATGTGAAAACTGTGAAGGTTCACCAAATGATTTGGGATATAATAGCTATGGATTACATAGCATTGCATGATTTTGCCATAGGTTTGATGTATGGTTATGTCATGTTATGTCATGTTATATAGTCTTAGAGAAGGGGTTGGGGTTGCATGAGGTATTGTACTATGAGGCTTAGGGCATGCTATGGTACTAGGGTATTAGGGTAATGGGGCTGGAAGGGTTGGTGTAGGTTTGTCACACAAGTGAACCAAGGAAAGTTGAAACGTTAAACGTCCAGACTAAAATTTGGAAAACCATGGGTTCGAAGTCACCTGTTCTCTTCCAGAAGTGCTTTCTTTCCCACAGAATGTAGGTTCAGTGATGGGGCTGCCCTGTTTCAGCTTCAAAATCTGCCACCTACATTGTTCCAGTTGATGGATGTTGGTTGAAAATTCATGAGAGCTTGCTTGGATCCCCCCGATCCCGTTCTCTTGATACGAAACAACCGCGTTTCCCTCTGACATTTTCCCGTGGCAACCACTAGCAGTTTGCTTGTGAAATCCAAATTTCTTGGCTAAATCGTCGTGTTTTGCTTGACGTCCAACAAACTGTTCCCCTCAAAACGGCCATTTTGGTACCCTCTGTTCAGACATGGATCCATTGATGAATTCCCTCAATGTTTCATGGTTCAATTTTGCCATGATTCACCATGTTTCATGGGGGTATCATCCGAAGAGCCGCAAGATTTCAGGCTAGTGAATCATCCCCAAATGGAGGTGGATTTCCCGCAAAGAAAACCATCCAGCGTTTTTGGGGTACCCAGCATCTATCTGGTTGGTGGTTTGGAACATGACTTTTCTTTTCCATTTCATATATGGGATAATCCCAACCCCATTGACTTTCATATTTTTCAGAGGGGTAGGTCAACCACCAACCAGTTATGGAAAGCCCCAAATCTTACAGGCGACAGCTCCACATGGCAGGCGTCGTGCGCTGAAGGGCACAGTGATCGATGCACCACGTGACTTGGAACCAGATCCACATCGCCCAGGGTTACAGTCATTAATGGTTTCGATGATGAATCTATGGTTAATCTAATGCTTAATCAAAGGTGTATCTATGGTTAATGGTTTATCTATGGTTGATCAATGGTTATCAATGGTTATCGATGGTTATTAATGGGGATATGGAGGTTTCTCAAGTCATTGTGGATCCTCAAGTCACCCCCCCATGGGTTTCAATACTAAGTCATGGTCTCATGACTTGGATGATTTGGGGGTACCCATTTTAGGAAACCTCCATTTATTCATTAACTTGATCGATTCACGATGGTTGAACCATTCAGTGAAGATCATTGATATTAATTTAACAGTAGATGATCTAAGCATCATTTAACCTGTTGAGGATGTTATGAACATTAATAATTGTTTATCTATGGTTTGTCTATGGTTTCTCTGTGGTTTCTTTGTGGTTTATCTATAGTTTATCTCTGGTTTGTCCATGGTTTATCCATGGTTGATCAATGGTTATAGGTAAAGCAACCACGGGGATGAAACCAGGAATATGGAAAGCCTAGTTTGATCCCTGCCATCCTTTGAAAACAGCATCAAATTCGGCATCCGATCCATCCGTGAAAATTTCAATGGAACACCATGGAGTGTGATGGCAAATATTGGAAAATAAGATATTCAACCATAACAAGAGATCAAATCAGGCCTTTTTTTTCCCCACCTGCCAGGTGAGGGTTGTTAGATTTTATGTCAGTTGCCTCCTCCTGCCTCCTGCCTCGTCCTCCTCCTCCTCCTCTCCTCCTCCTCCTGCTCAACCGCGACCCTCGACGCACAGTGGTCTCTGTCGGACCTCAACCACGACCATCCACGCCCAGTGTTCCCTGCGGGACCTCAACCACGACCATCCACGCCCAGTGTTCCCTGCAGGACCTCAACCACGACCATCCCCGCCCAGTGTTCCCTGCCGGACCTCAACCACGACCATCCACGCCCAGTGTTCCCTGCCGGACCTCAACCGCGAGTATCCCCGCCCAGTGTTCCCTGCCGGA
>Ga0126342_10013614_pt1 | contig 14383 bp, 11 predicted proteins | sample Cyp1metagenome_FD_92528 | JGI IMG/M metagenome (GOLD analysis project Ga0126342, IMG submission 92528) | Coral microbial communities from Lord Howe Island, Old Settlement Bay, Australia - Cyphastrea 1 metagenome | ecosystem: Host-associated > Invertebrates > Cnidaria > Coral ...
GAAAAACACAGTGAATCGCGACTTTCCTACCTTTTCGCGCATCTGCATCTTCTTTCTTCTGACTCTTTCTCTTCTCTGACCTTCTCTCTTCTGTGACTCTTCCCATCTCTACTTTTCATCTGTTCATATTGTCGGAAGTTTGACTTCTAAACTTCCTTCGATTAGTGTAACAAAAATGACAAAATGACGAAAAAATAAAGTAACCTTAAATGACTGAAATTACAATTAATTTCAGGCTATGACAGGGATATACACAGGGATGCAGAATCGATCCGTTCACATCTTTCGTTGGATCACTCCATCACAGCGAGGCGAAAAAGACACATCCATGCCTGAGGTGTGCCGAAGCCAGGCCCAGCGCCCTCCTCAGACATTGAGACATCATAGACCTCAATAGACCCGAACTTGGAAGCTGCACCGCTAGGGCAAATAGCTAGGGCAAATAGGGGACGCTAGATGGAACATGATGGAACATTCAAGTTGTTTGTGCTACGAGTTGTTTAACTTGAACCTCTATTCTCACATATTCTGACTGTGGAAAGTCAAACGCCATCAAACATCACAAACCCAGCTTTCCAAGCCAGTGCTTCGGGGTTCTCATTCCTGGGTTCTGTTCCGGTTCTATGCAGGTTTAGGGCTCAGCAAGCAACAACGCACCACTCCCAGACAAAGAAAGTGAATCCCAACAGATTCAACAGGCACTACTGTGGGGAACGAGTTGTCCAAAATACGGAGAATCAAAGAAAATGTAATTGCAGCATCTATCAGCATCTAAGCTGAGTTGAGCCATGCTGAGCCAGTCGTACTGGCAAGCTCGGTAAACTTCGGCAGATTTGAGCGACAAACCACGCAGTGCCGGTCAGTGGAGCCTGTGGCGAGGTACCTTGAAGGATTCATCTCGTGACACCGCACGGATGCCAAGGGATGCAAAGGGTAAGGGCCTTAAGGGCAATCAGAGGAAACTGAAAGGAAACTGAAAGGAAAGCAAAACGTAGACAACGCAAGTGCTTTCCGCCAAGTGCACCTACATGACATCACTTTAATCATGATATTGTTTTCATTGTTTGATGTTTTTTTTTATTAGTTTTACTTTCACATTTTTCATCACAGAAATTCTCCAAGTTTCAGGGCCAATTCGTGCTTTGTGGTGTCAGTTCTGTTGCACCCAGCGCACTGAGATGAGGGATGCCAAGCCAGGGCCTCAGTGTGTCACGGAGCATGCTGTGAATAAAAAAATTGGACAAAAAAAACAAAATAACCGCAAAATCTCGTTGTCTGCACCCCAAATCATCCCAAATCCAGAAATCAATCAGAAACAGCGAGGTTTGTGAATGAATCTGGCCAGGTAGAGCAGGGCAAATGTCAAATCAAATAGTGCAATTTCTTCTAAACACATTCCTGTCAATCCAAAATGCAAACATCAAATGCAAACACCGGACTGATGGTGAGACAATTGTCCTCTCGTGCAAAATATCATCCTCTCTAAGATGCTACTGCTGGCTGCCAAGCTACTGTGATTGCTGCTTTGGCTTTGCCGACTTTCATGGCCACCCAACAATTCACCTCTGACTTCATCGCACACAGCACATTGGACATGGAACACATATGAACAAATATGGACAAATAGATACAAATAAAACATGTAATTTTGGTAATATACAGAGACACACAGCAAACGTTTTATCATCTGGACTAGACTGTCTCAACGTGGACAACATATCCCAACATGCAAATTGCCCAACAAAGAGGCAGTAGACCACCTTTGAGAGCATGAGGAAGTCTGGTTCCATCGTTTCCACTTGTGCCATGATTCTCATTGTGCAGTGTGAGCAGCAAAGGAAATTTGACATACCTTCTTTTGAGATCCTTTAAGCAGCTCCTGGGGCAAAACAGAAAAACCAATAGATAAAATCTTAGAAAACCTAAAGGTGCCCCAGAAAGTAGCATTGGAAACCAGTGACGTTGCCTGTTCAGACCGATGCTCAAAAGGCAACATTTTGGCATAGCTGAAAGCCTTCAAACCTCCAGTTCAAATGAGTTCGGAACCCATTTAAAATACAACCAAGATGAAATTGCCCTTGTTTGGAGTTGCAACAACAAGTTGCCTTTTCTCTGATCCAACGTTGCGTTGAAAATAGTTTTTCAGACCCCAAATAAACCCCGGGCCATCTTGAAAACAACTTCAAATCTCCAACATACCAGGTAGTGCCCGGCAAGCGCCGGGGCGGAAGTTTCGAAACCAGGACGTGGCTATAGGAACCAGTTTGCATATAGGAATTTTTGGTGAGTTGGAAAGAACTGAGTTGAAATTAAATGAAGCGAATGAAATGAGAGCAAATGAAGTGAAAGGACATGACATGACATGACATGACATGAAACGAAACGACATGAATGAAATGACTTGGAATGAACATGAACATGATCAGGAAATGAAATGACATGACATGAAACGAAATGAAGTGAAATGAATCAAGGGATGAAAGTAAGAATGAATATATGACTGACTGACTGACTGACTGCCTGCCTGACTGACTGAATGAAGGAATGAATGAACGAATGGATGGATGAATGAATGAATGAATGAATGAACGAAAGAATGAATGAATGAATGACTGAATGAATGAATGAATGAATAAATGAATGAAAGGATGAATGAATGAAAGAAAAAAAAGGAATGAATTAATGAACGGAAGAACGAATAAATGAATGAATGAAAGGATGAATGATTGAATGGATGAATGATTGAATGAAGGAATGAATGAATGATTGAAGGAATGAATGAATGAATGAATGAATGAATGACTGAACGAAAGAACGAATAAATGAATGAAGGAAAGTATGAATGAATGAATGAACAAAAAATGAATGAAAAGATGCTTGAATGAATGAATGAATGATTGAATGAATGAATGAATGAATGAATGAATGAACGAAAGAACAAATGAATGAATGAATGAATGCACGAATGAATGAATGAATGAATGATTGAATGAAGGAATGAAGGAATGAATGAATGAACGAATGAATGAATGAATGATTGAATGAAGGAATGAATGAATGGATGAATGAATGCATGCATGAATGAATGAATGAATGAATGAGCAATGTGGTAGGCCTATTTGTCTCTTGTGGGGGCACAAGGCCTTGGAACTTGTCGCAAAGTCTATTCAACTCACCATTAAAAAAATGCATCGGTTTTCATGAATATACAAATCAATATGCGAAAGGGGGTCTGCATTTTTCGCATGTTATACTTCCTGATCATTACCACATAGATTCACCCCACTTGTCTCGACATGTTGCATGCATCATACTTATACATATAGTAAGCTGGGCCAAGCAAATATCTCAAGCAAAACGCATGTAAACAAAAATCGAAAGATTTAGGGCACAACTACGACGAACTGTATATAGTTAAAAACATATATGTTGTATATGCTGCTTTATGGTTCAACACAGTTTCAAACAGTTCCAAAATAGCTTCAGAAGCATGATGCAAATTTGTATTGCCGATACTTTGCTTATGTTTGAATCTTTTGACGTCTTTCGAAATAGTTCAGAACGGTTCCGAACGGTTCCGAACGGTTCCGAACTATGACGACCATGCCATTTTAAATAAAGGTCAGAACGGTTCGGAACGGTTCCGAAACATAAAAAGCCTTGAACTATTTGGAACTATTTGGAACTAATCCGTTTCTTGGCGTCAATACAGTCCAGAACCCTGAGTCTCGAAAAAGAATAAATTTACTAATTTGAAGGATTTACTCTTTCAAAGCAATTTACTCTAAATTTGAAGGAAATTGTTAGCAAAGTAAATTTAATTACATGAAATGTAAATTGATTATTTAGAGTTTTCGTTTAACAGTTCAATACTTTTTTTCCTTTTAAAAAAAGCAAATCTCCAAAACAGTTGAAGGATTGATTTTTCCTTCATACAGAAATAATATCTTAGGAGATTGATGTCCCTGTAAGTTTCTTGTTTGATGTTGCTTATGAAGTATAGATTTGCTTTTTAGGTTTACTTGCATTAGTGCCACGATCTAAAAACTGTAGATCACATCTTTGTCTCTGATGTTTTTGGACTAGCTGCAGAGATATGATAGCTTAAGAAACTTTGGCTCTGATAATCCTTTATTTATTTTAAAGCATAAATTGAATTATATATATTTATAATATATTTAAATATTCAATCAAAAATATATACATGTAGCTTATATTTAAGGAACAATAAACAATGAACCATATCTTGTGCATCTCCTTGTCATTTTCTCTTTCGTTGTAAAAATAAATAAAACACATGAATAAATGTCGTTTGAATACAAAAAGAATCGCTATAAATTCTGAGAAATTCTAAATAGATTTAAGTGCTATACAAACACGGTTCTATGTTGTCTGGATAGTGTGCATGGAGTTTTCATAAAATGTAGCAATATTTCACACGTAGTTTATATGCAGTTTATATGCTGTTTATATGCCGTTTTGAAAACTGCATATAAACTACGTGTAGTTTTGGGCAAACTACATGTAGTTTATATGCCGTTCTAAAAGCCGCATATAAACAACATATAAACTGCATATAAACTACTTACTTCAGAGACTTTTGTTTTATAGAAAATACTTTTTAAAAATTATTATGTTATATTTCTGCGGTTTCAAAACTAGATATTTTTGAAGATTTGCTATAAAAAGCATTTACATTCCAAACATTTTTTGATACTTTTCTAGATTCTAGATTATCTGGATAGTTTTGACAAAACGGTTTTGGAAACAGCTTTGGTTAACAGCTTTGTTTCCAACAAAGCATCCAAGGCAGACATGCCTAAAGGACAAAACCTACACCTAAAACTACCTATGCCTTCTGCCAAAAATTTGCTTGCAAAAAAAATCTCCATTTTCGAGCACAAGTAACTGCATCCTCTCTGACACGCAAGTAATGTAAAAATGACAAATTTAAATGCACGAAGTGCTCATGTTTCATGTTATTGTTTCAACATTTCCAGTTCTAACAAATACATTCCAACAATGGGATGAGTTCACATAACTGAAAATTCAATTATGGCCTCCACGCTTCTTTACGATATAAGCCAACATGATTAAAACTTCCAACCCATCACACATATGAAGAAAAGGCATAGATAAATTTACTAACAGTGTAAAAATCAATGACACTTCACCTAAATGCATTTACTTATAACCTAAATAGAATTACCTAATTATTTACTTTACTTTTATGTAAATAACGCATGTTTTTTTTACCTAAATGGTAAAATGTACGTAAATTTTAGGATTAGTAAATTTACTATTTTTTCGAGACTCAGGGAACGGTTCCGAACAGTTTCGAACTATTCATCAAAAGCAGCGTCAATATAGCTCAGAATGGTTCCGACCGGTTCCAGTCTATATCTGCAAACAGCACACAGATGGAAAGGAATTGTGGTAAATGACCTATTTGAATTGCATTCTGCCAGCATCGGTAATTGCACGTTGATATGCGCGGAGTAGCTGGCATCTAGAATGCAGCATGCACGATTTGCCAAAGCAAAGATTACTAAGGTCTCACAGCGAGGCTGGTACTCTGTAAAATGTCAAAATAAGCGATGGTTGCAGAGTGTTACGTCAAGTGGTTGAATCATGGCCCAGGTAATTGGGCGTTGGTTCAATAAGATGTTCCGGTCACTGTGATGGACCAAAGCTCAATTTTGCAAACCCCGGCCGAGCCAACGAAGTACACAGTAATTACACATTTTGCATTTGGGGAGCGGGGCAGGCAATATTGTAAATACATCCGGCCAGGTCATAAGTCCGGGCAAATTTTAGAAATATTGCGGGCCAACATGTGGCCGTGCAAGTTTGCGAGCGGATTCGGCCCAATTTATCAACCGGCCAATTCATAAATAGTTCTGGCTGGTTAATATATAGTTTCGGCTGGTTTATAAAAAGTTCGGGCCGATTTAAAATAGTTCCGGCTGCTTGATAAATAGTTCCAAAGCAAAACAATCACAGGGAGAGCCCAACCTATTCCGCGAGCGACAACCCGCGGCGGCTCCCGTAAGCCCTACTTCGCCAACCGCTCTTCATAACCTAGGCTTTAAGCTGTTGTAACTGTGTTCACAAGTCTACTAAGATACTATCGTAACTTGATAACCTAGGGTCATAAAGCTATAAGATTATTGGAACATATTATGATGATTAAGTCAAGTTATGTTATTTATGACATTTAGTAAAGTTACAAAAAGTTATCACAACTCAACAAAACTCAAGTTAACTTTTCGAAGGGTTTTGGAAGTATGGCCAATTGAATAGATATTATGAGCATTCACGGTAGAATAATGGTTCCTTCATGGGATATTATGCCACCATTTTTGTTTAAACGATTTTGTGGAAGGCGCCGTTTCGAGGTTGGGTAATTGGAAATGAACTGAGAATTTGTTAAACTTGGCATTGGAACTGGAAGGGAAGGGTGATTGAATTTGTCGTTGGAATTGGCATGGCCTTTGTGTTTAGCAAACAGTTTTTGGTGCTTGATTGTAATTGTTTGCGGTGGGAAATATTGATTGCAGCATTTTGAATTTTTAATGAAGTAGTGATGAAAAAATATGAAAAATAAATGTGACATTATGGGGGTTCATGTCTGCAAGTAAATTGTAAAATTTGTCTGGCAGAATTGAGAACGGTTGTTTTTTGTAAAGCTTGCCTTTGTTTTCCCCACATCACTGTGTGGGGTTCTTGTTTTTCGCTTTGCGCTCGCCGCTCCTTCCGCTCCCGCTCCCGGTCCCGCTCCCGTTCTGCGCCGCCTGTCACACCTCACTCATCACAGCACAACTCATCACACCACTTGTGACAGCACAACTCATCATCACACCACTTGTGACAGCACAACTCATCCTCACACCACTTGTCACAGCACAACTCATCACACCACTTCGTCTGGCAGGCGCAGCTCTCACACCACCTCATCACACAGCACTCATCACAGCACAACTCATCACACCACTTGTGACAGCACAACTCATCATCACACCACTTGTCACAGCACAACTACTCAATGCCGGCGAAGGCCCCCCAACGTTGCAGTCAACTGTCATTCCCGCATGGAACTACGCTCCCCAACTGCTAGGGAAAGTCACCCCAACTTTTTCGCCCGTTGTAGACGCAGCACGAATATGAAAAAGTACAAAAACATCATCCCAAATGTGCAAAACACCATGAGAACGCAAGTCACCCCAATGGTTTCAAACTATGGAAAATTACCAGCAAAATGACATGTTTCAATATCAAAACGCCATGTAAACGCATGATTCATGTATGTTTGGGCGAAATATTTTTTGTTGCAAAACGAATGTAAACGCATGATTCATGTATGTTTGGGAAAAATATTTTTGTTGCAAAACGCGTCTAATTCTAATGTTCAAAGTATAACAAGTACATCTAAGAAATGTCATCTTTCGGTTCAAACACAATGTGAACGCATGATTCATGTATGTTTTGGTATGTTTTGGTAACAAATCTAGGGGGTTCTGATTTACATATCAACTCAATATTTCTGCAACGGGTCCCGAACGAGGCCAAAAACGAGGCCAAAACGAGGCCAGAAAATAGCTTTGGAAACCCCTCAGCTTTAGCAGCAGTTTACCACCAGCCCGGCAGCAAGTCTCTAGCAGGAGTCTAGAAGCAGTCTGGCAGTAGCTCAGCAGCAGTTTGCACGCTGCCCGTAATGATATCCCGCAGCCATTTAGCAGCAGACCAGCATCAGCCCGACAACAGCCTAGCTGCAGGCCAGCATCTACTGTAATTAGATGAATCGATGCAACTACTCTAGATCTATCTATCTATCTACCTATCTATCTATCTTTCTTATCTAATCTATCTAATCTACCCAATCTATCTAATCTATCTAATCTATCTAATCTATCTATCTGTCTTTCTGCAAGCCTAAATGCGAAGCTATCCTGCGAGACCTCCTCAGTTTTTGAACTTGACAACATCAAAAACGAAGCAATTCCGCGAGATTTCCTCAATGGCTCAACTTGACAACGTCAAAAACGAAGCAACATTGCAAGACTTCCTCAATTTTCGAAGCTGACAACATCAAAAACGAAGCAAGTCTGCGTGACTTCCTTCAAAAATGGAAAGTTGAGTGCAGAGCTGACGGCCTCGTATCGGCCTCGTAACAATCATTTCTTGCCACTCCACTTGTGTATGCTGCTGCGCCTGCCCCGAAAAAGTGATGCCAGGTCATACGAAGTGCTGCACCTGTCACGCAACATCATCTTGGCAAACCTGAAGATATGATCCTGATCCTCCAAAACGCAACCCTTCTCGGAAATCAGCGCCCTGACCTCCTAACAAATCTGATGAACATGTCTCTTGTACTGCGCCGGCCATGCGAACTGCATCTTTCCAGATCCTCTTCAAATGTCACACACCTGCCATCGGTTTTGGAAATGCTACCAAACCCTCACGTTTTGCTCACTTTTGGCAAGGTGCAGAATCCCTTGCGCCTGCCACGCAAAAGCACATCCTAACTTCAAAAAATGCTCCAAGACCGCCCATTTTTACACTTTTGACTTCGACATGTGCTTCGCACAACGGCGTGCACTTTTTCGACATTTCAACTTCCAAAAGCGGCCCGACACTGAGGTGCTTTGTACATTTTGACTTCGACATGACTTCGACATGTGCTTCGCGCCACAACGATGTGCACTTTTTCAAAATCTCAACTTCTAAAAGTGCTCCGAAGCTGAGCTGTTTTGTGCATTTTGACTTCGAAATGTGCTTCGCGCCACAGCGGTGTGCAATTTTTCATCTCTCATCTGGCCAGATGGCTCCGCACCCGTAGCTTTAGTGAGCCTACTTTTCAATCCTCCGGAGCCACAAATCATTGGAAAAACACAGTGAATCGCGACTTTTCTACCTTTTCGCGCACCTGCATCTCCTTTCTTCTGACTCTTTCTCTTCTCTGATCTTCTCAATTTGTCTCTTCTCTTCTCTGACTCTTCCCACCTCTGCTTTTCCATCTGTCCATCTTCTCGGAAGCTTGACTTCTAAACTTTCCTCGATTAGCAATAATGTGTAAGTGTAATGCATATGATATGTATTTACTTTCATAATTGTCCATATTACGAGCACAAGCTTTACCAAAATCTGGAACCACTGAGGCAAGACACATCTTCAACCCCCCGCAAAGTGATCTCATTTCAGCTGCAACTTGCAAATTTTCAGTGTGGCCTCCTCGTGCCAATAGCAAAGGGCTGTATCCTTGGAAGAAAGGCCTTGGAAGCGGCCAAACAAGAATTTCATCAACATCTCGCACCATGCACATGGGGAAACAAACAAGGGGAAAAAACGGAAAACAAGCTGAACCAGACTCGGAATATACTGGCGCAGAAACATTTTCTGGATGACTGCGCCTACGTGGACTCTGATGTGCTGGGTTCAACCTCATACTGATACCGGTATCAATAAAAGTGTCAATACGAGTGCCTGTGAAATATGTAAAATAAGGTGTTTCATCACCATCAAAGTATCCTCCTTTTGCAAGCCTCAAATTCTTGGACGTCATCCAAAGATTGTCGAACAAGGTCGAATCTGTTTTCGCTGTGGTTTCCTGGCCTACTGCAAACCGATCACCATCTGGAGACCAGGCTGCACACAAAGCTGCACCTTGGCAGCGAAGCTTGTTTCTACGGTAGTTCTACGTTCTATCATGTTCTATCAATGAGCACCAAAGAAAGGTCAAACAAATGGCCCAGTCGGTTTAGAGCTAGAACTGGTCCAATGTGCGGTCGGAAACTCTAGTTTGACCCAAGCCTACACAATGCAATGTCCGGGCTCCAGCACGCTGTGCCTTAAGCTCAACGTTGGAAGGCCTGTGGTGATACAGTATGATACAGTATCAGTGAAGTCTGGGTTATGATCTTGGTTGATGGTACAAATCCAACAATTGCATCCGTTCAATGCTTCATCCTTGCGCTTGCTACACTGGATAGGATCTCCAGTGGCACATTTGCATTCGCATTGGAGGGCAGAAAAAAATGTTCCTCAAAAGATCTCAAAAGTAAGTTTTCCACAGAAAGGCGACATCAACGGGAAGTTGCTATGGCCTCCATTTTCCATCGCTGTCTTGCTGCCAAACAAAAGCAGTTCGGTCCTAACAAGAGTGAGTGACATCAATAGTGTAGTGAGCGTCGAAACACTTGGCTGGCACGACAATTTGTATAGCTGCATAGCTCGGGACAATGTGAACAAGTCTCTGGATCTTTGGGTGTTGTGATTTTGGAGCTGTGTGCAAAAACATGAAAGCTCGTTCGAGTGGACGCGTATACTAAGTACAGTCTGGACACGCCAGAAACGGAACCTTCCCAAGTGCTGAGCAGCTTGTAGTATTAGCAAAGAATGAGAAGGTATGCTAAGTCCTTCTGTCCAAGCGGGAACTTTTGCTGCGTCATCACCAAGCATGATTGATTGTTTTGAGCGATTAATACTGCAAACTGTAAACTGTAAACTATTCATCCCAACGTTAATAAATTCTGCGTTTGGTCGGTCGACAGATTCATAAATCAAAGTTTGATTGCCGATTGTTGGTTGAGTGGTCTGATTGAATGGTTACAAGGATTCAGATGGATTCAGTGGATGCTCTGTTCTGGTTAGTAGATTATGTTATTGGTTGACTCAGCTGTTGATTGACATTAAACTGATTGCTGATGTGCTGGGTTGGATTGTTGGATGGTTGGAAGCTCAATTGCCCATTGGGTGGCTTTATTGAATGATCAAAATAAATGATCGATGGAGTGATATATTGACTGATTGAAGGATTGTTCAAATCAATGGTTGTTGGATTGATTGCTGGCGGCAACAGCACACTAGCAGCCTTGACACAGCCACTACAAGTCGCATGAACTCCTGGATCAATAAACACCATATAGTAGCATGGCCACTGGTCCATAGCTGAGCATGAATGAACATGAATCCAACCGTGAATCCGTCTGCATGGCACCTGCCGCCAAAACAGCCCCACTTTCAGATGCGCAAGCCAGCAAAATGCCCGAAAACATGCGAAACCCAGCACATTGAGCAACGCTATCCTGTGACACTCCCACAGCACACGCAACCTGCCCCACACATTTCTCAGCTGTTTTTGGAGTGGTTGAGCGGCAGTGGTTGAAGAGCAGTGGATAGCAGTGGTTCAACGGTAGTTCAGCGGTTATCTGCGGTGATCGAACAGTGGCGGTTTAACAGTTGTGGTTTGGCAGCAGAGTTTGCACGGCAGTTCCATTTCTCTGCAGATACTGTCTGATAGCTGTAAACAGACTTTCCAACCCTTGCTGGGAAATATCTTCAAACGAAATAACGACGTTTCTGGTTTGGATGAAGCCACACGAAATGACAGTGCTCTTCATCGGTTGCTAATATTCTACCAGCTACCTCATGGACGATTCTCTTTGAGCGATCCCGGTAGCAAGCAGTGTGAGAACGACATAGTGTCTTGCAAACATTGTGAAAACGTGAGAAAAACCTGTCAAAATGATTCAAAACGCAGTGTTTTCCCTGCCGCTTTACTCCCCTGAACCCAATGTTTCCAATGTATGGGCTTTACATCGTGGACGGGTCCTCTGAAACGGATAGCAAGCGCCGATGGCAGGACCAGTCAAGCCCTGGGCCAAGAAAGCCTTCCTGATGCCTTCTTGAAGTTCCTTCAGTAACCTATAAAGTTCCTGAATCCTAAAATATTCTAAAGTTACATCATGTTATATCCCTTACATTCAAAAACTGATCCGTCAGCAGTGCATGGATCATTTTCGAGCATCTCCGTGTCCACCTTACACAAAGTTTGACGGGTTTCCTGCCTGTCACCCTCTGTGAATGCTTGGCCAGTACTGCATCCGCTCGCTGGTACTGGAGCAATGACAGCTAAAGTCAAGGAAATCTTGCTCACAAATCAATTGCCATTGTTGATGGTTGCCAGCTTGAGAATTCAACTTGCACCTTCTCAGCCAAGTGCAACAAGTGCAAAGGCAGCCGTCTCAATTATGTCCTGCTCTGAAACAAGTTCAAAGATGTAAATCTCTGCTGCGTTTGCACCTGGGCTCGAGCGGAAACATACGGAAAGCATCAAAAAGCTTTCCAAACACAGACTGAGCTGTCCAAAGTCTCTACTGCTCCAAATGTCTAAAGCGCTGGGTATGGATTGCTTGGATTGAGGACTTTTTTTAAGATCTTTTACAATAAGTTTGGCCGCGAGTACACCCAAGCTGCATTGCGGCAATGAAAATAGCTTCAGCGGTTCCTGCCAATCCACTGGGCTGCCACCCTCGCAATGGAGCCATCACTATTGGATTACAGAAAAGTAGCCAGGGAGCCTACGCAAGTCAATCAATGCTATCGAAGCTGAGAACCTTGCAAAGTGCCAGGAACTGTTCATCCAAAGAAATTGCCTTCAAATGCATGGACCGAGCAGCTTGGGCGAGCATGGATAGCAAACTCAGCCTTGTGCTATACAATCATGATGATTGCCTTTTGTTGCACCCCCTAAAATCTTTCCCTGCTGCGCCCTTAGAATATCTGCAATTCTCCGACATAGTTAAATGATGTTAAGTGATGTTAAACGATAATAATGTTAAATATTGCTAAATGATGTTATTTAAATGATGTTAAATATAAAATCTTAAATGATAAATGACGTTAAATGTGCGTTTGACGTTGTTCAACATAATATGATCCTAGCAACAATGCAAGACTAGAAGGGCAAACGGTGGATGGTCTAGACTTCTCCAACTCGCTACTGCGTCAAACCCCCTGTTAGATAAAGTTAGGTAACAGCCATAACCCACTTAGAGCAGTTATAGCTAGATATAAAAAAATAACAGGAGTCTACTTGAGTTAACTTGAGTTAACTTGAGTTATGCTTGTAACTTAAATGGAACGTGGGAACTCATCGCAACATATCGGTACGGAAGCTTCTTGATGTGTTTATACAGGAGGTTGCCAGAAGAACCTTTTTCATTTTCATTTTTAAAGCGTGCAGCCCCACCCCGCTGCACGCAGTGGCGCCCACCACCGACACGCAAATGCTGGCGCCTCCTATAAAAATGGAATGCCAATCAAAAAATGCAATGCCAATCAATATAATGCCAACAAGAAAAAAGCACACAGCTTCTCTTCGCTATAAGCAATGGCGCCCGGCAGCCAACGCCACTGCCAGCAGCCAATATACGAATGCCAAATTTGCCAACCAAAAAAGACATGGCGAGGTAATAGCAATAAGCATGGGTTTTAGCGGAGCAGCTGCACGGAGAGCAATGCGCAGAATCTTTCCATTCGCAAGCAATTAAGTTGTTGGAGCTTTGCCAACGGAACAATGTCAGGCACGCAGTGTCAAGCATGAGAAAGGGTCGAGAACCATAAGGCGCGTTGGTGAATCGCGCAGCCAACCAGTTGCCTCGCGCATATGGTCTGGCATGGGAATTCTTCCGGTTTCTTGGAAGTCAGATAAAATCAATGATTCGTGAATGCCAACTTTTCGAAACACATGCACGTGCAAGTCGCATCTGTTCCCGATGCGATACACTGCTTCCAGAATGAAAGCAAAAGTGCCATGCAACCAACATTCCCCTTTGGAGATGGTGCCAAACTTGGTTCTAATGCCACTACCCTTGACAATCATTGAGTCCAACTGTTGAGGAGCTTCCAACGCGCCCATCGCAAGCTTGTCTGTAAACATTTGGGCGCAAAGCAACCGCACCATGATTTGCTTGCAAAAACTTCCGGTCACAGTCAGTTCGGTAGCGATAGCTTTTGCTGCCTTGCTTTTTCGTTCCAAGGACCATGCATCCAAGAGATAGCCATCGCGGAGAACTTGTCCTGGCAAATGGCAAGAATAGTGATGTTTTGGCAACAAGAGGGCATCTTTGTGCGCACGCGTGTGCGCTGTCATGAATTTTTCAAATGCTGTTTGGAAAGCGGATGCAGCAGCATCGGGCGATAAACCCTCGTACAAGTATTTGCTAGCAAAACTAGCAGATGCCACCTGCCATCCTGCGCGCAGAGATTCGATGATCCAGCGCTCGGTCTCTTCCAACCCTTCAAGGGAATGCTTGGAAACCAACATGACGCAAAAAGCCAAAACCTCCAATGTTTCCGCAGCGAAGCCTTTCCATCCACCATGACAAGTCTTTTCTCTGCCAGGAGTCAATGCAGCACGCAAGCGGCTGGCTGAGACATCGCCTCGGAAATGATAACCTGTGGCAGCAGTTTGCCGCAGCACCTCATAGGCCAGTCCCCGGGCATTCAAAACAGTCATCGTCGCATCTAACTCCACACTCAAGATCCCGTTGGCGAAGAGGCAATGCATGGCATCATACTTGAGATCCTGGTTTTGTTATAA
>Ga0126342_10013615_pt1 | contig 14382 bp, 10 predicted proteins | sample Cyp1metagenome_FD_92528 | JGI IMG/M metagenome (GOLD analysis project Ga0126342, IMG submission 92528) | Coral microbial communities from Lord Howe Island, Old Settlement Bay, Australia - Cyphastrea 1 metagenome | ecosystem: Host-associated > Invertebrates > Cnidaria > Coral ...
CATCAAATTGGATGATTATCCCAGAAAATACTATTATATTTTCTTAATATATGTTAAACTATAATATACTATAATATATTATAATATAACATAATACTATAAGAATATACAAAAACTATAAAAAATATACAAAATTATACAAATATATTAAAAAAATATATAAATATATATATATAAAAAAATATAACATAATATAACTATATATTTAATTATATATATAATTATATATATATAATTATATATATAATTATATATAATTATATATATAATTATATAATTATATATATACATAAATTACTGAAATATTTTTTTTCGTAGGTCCCCCCTCCAAAACAAGCAAGAAGGTCACTGGGATTATATATATGTGTGTGCGTGTGTGTGCGTAGATGTTTGCAAACTTATAGGTAGATATAGGAAGACGGATTGCCTGAGTGGATAGATTAGATGCATAAGTCAGATATACAGGCATAGAGAAATTATAGATAAACATAATTTCAGATAAATTTAGAGATGGAGATATGACTCCTGGATTTAACCCCGAATCTGTATCCCAGTTTAACTGGCCCGACTGGTGAACTAGCTGCTTAAAAATCGGACATGGGTCAGTTCCCCTGAGGGATACCCGCCCTGAGGATCATGGCTGGAAAACCCCAAAGCTCCATTTCTAGGGGGTTTTCCAGCAATAAGCAACCTTTGAAGAGGCTAAATCCGCCAGATCTTCTAAGATCATCCCAGGAAAAAAAATCCCTATTCAGCCTTCTAAAATCCTATAAAACTACCATGAAAAACCCAGCTTGGCAACCGCTACTACGCCGCAAAACGCCGCTTCCCGGGTCAACGATTCCAAAGATCTCCACCTGCGCATTGGAAGCTCTTGATGTAACAGGCCGCGCCCCCCAGCAACAGGGATAGCAACACCAAGAGGACGGCACACCTTGCAGGAACCATAAAGAGCCACGGAAATCCATGGGTTTTGAGTTCGAACATCATCAAACATCGGTATAAATTAAAGGTGGTGGATTAAATTTTCTTGATGCATATGTTTTTTTGGGTTTGTTAGTGGGTAAGATTGGGTAAGTGGGTAAAACTGCGGAAATCAAAGATGGAACATATTTTTCAACTGCGTCGTTCCAAAGCTGTACCCGAAACATGACAAAACAACATATATTGTGTGGCTAGGAGGCTCAAACCTTTGGAAAGCCAACTTCTTTTACGGGTATCGGTCTTGCGTGTTTTTCCGACACACTTCTTCAAAGTTCCATTATATATTTCATTCTATACCAGGGGTTTATGACCATCGATATCCCCTGCAACCACTGCACAAAGGATTTGGGCTACAGTGTAGAACCAAGAACAAATATAGAACCCTATTTCCAGGATGCTAGTCTGATGTTTTTTTCCCAGAAAAACTCCAGCTGTTCCGCATCTTTTGGGGTTGCACATCTATCCGCCAAGGTGCCAAACGCACGGACCAATCAGAAACCGCAGGAGGACGATGTAGATAAATCCTGATGGCATGTGGAAGCTGCGATCTACGGACGGTTTCAAGGTACGAGGTTATCATCCAATCATCCAAGTGAAGCCAACCACATAGGTATAAAATGTTATAAGTATTTAAAATTAAAAGGTATAAACATGTTATACCTATGTGGTTGGTAACTGGTAACTGGTAGGAACCATGATTTTATACCTATGGAACCATCATGGTATAACATGTTATAAACCATAGAAAATGGTGGTAACTGGTAGGAACCATGATTGCGTTGTTATCAGCCGACGAACGCTTTTCTCCGCTGGTTGAAATCACCAAGCCAGATATCACCACGAATTTGAAAGCGCTCACCAGCCGAAATGATACATCATAAGGATATCAGATTATATTAATAAGGATATTGGGATGTATATATAATGAGATGTATATATAATGATCTAAGGATATTGGGATGTATAATGATCTGATTATATTGCTTTATATTGCTTTGGGATGTCCCTTAAAAACTGTTTAGTAAACGATTTTGCTTCCTGGCATGTCCAGAAAAGAAATTTTGCTGCCTGGCACTTCCCAGAAACAAAGAAACAAAGTTCAGCCGCGACACCGATGACGAAGCACAGCAATGCAACGATGATGAAGGCATCAATGGATTTCTCGAACTCTCCCAGCAGCGTGCCCAAGGATTCCTCGGGACAGCTGGAAACGAGCTCAGATCCACGGCCTGATGGCGATCCAGCAGTCAACAAAAGCGCAAAATCACCATTCTTTAGTAGGTCCATGTTCTCCTTAAACACCGAAATCCATCAAAATAAGTAAACATATGTAAATAGCCTATATAATAATATACGCTAATGGGATGTAGTGGACCATTTTGCAGTTCGCAAAGTGAACTTTTTGCGAAGGATTTTGCCAAGCCGATGCCAAGCAGCGCTTTCGGTGAAAGATTGGACCGCCAGGCTTTCCTGGGTCCATGGATGGGAACGTTTTTAAAACGGTCAACTGCTCCAAAAGACGTGGAAAACCGGAAAAGCCATAGGGGAATACCTATAGGTTTTTTTTGGGGATCTACCAATGGGCTAGTTTCATCTATTTTCCACATCTGAGTTTACAAGATGGCCATCAACCATGATCTGGCTGGACAATCCCTGTTGGGAAAATCATTGAACTATGGCTGCGGGAATTCCCCATAAAAATGATGTGGACCCATACTTGAACGGGATACAAATAAACCTGCATCTATGTTGCTTTTGATAACAGTGAATCAAAACCAAATTCAAGGCCAAATTCAAAGTCCCACCTAATATTGGTTTGCATTTATTGTGAGCCCGTTTGAGGTTGTCCAGATCTGTGATTAAAAAATACGCAGACCCTCCTGCACATTTAAACTATTTGCATGTGTACATACACTAATAGGTATTCATGTGTATATACCTCATATATGTCCGGGCAAATTTCCTAACAATTCACTAACCTGAAATATTGGGCCAGCTATGGGGATGATTCCCCATTGAAAAAAAAACATGATTCCATGGTTCGGGAGAACAGTGAGGCCGTTATAATTTGCCCAGATATTGTCCCGTCATATCCCATTAAGTTCCCATGATACTGCCATTTATGTTTGTTAAATCACCATTTTTCCCATGGTTTCCTATGGGTTTCATGTGTATATACCTAATATGTGTACCTCATGGAGGTTGGCTCTTCATTGTCCGTCAGCCTTGCACATGCTCTGGACTGTGCAATCCTAGCGGAAATTATATATATACTTATAGTAATATCAAAACATATCATATCATATCATATCAATCAATCTATCTATCTATATGCACCTGCTTGTGTATATAAATATATTCTATATCCTAAAAATACCTGGGGAAACTTCTTCCACCAGCCACCAGCCACCAGCCAGCCCACATGGCTTTCGAGGCGCAAAGGTCTCAGCCGCGGAGCTGCCAACCGCTGAGATCACATCACTGGACATCTTGAAGCTGCAATAATCTCAGCCGGTCCCACATCGGCAGCCCATAGGTCCCCCACTAGAACGACGTGGTTCCCATCGTGACACCCCCGTTATTTTGGCGGTTCATCGGTGGTTTTTTAAATGGAGAATCATCATGATGACGGCGAAGGGGATAGAATATAAATAAAATCTAATTTATAGATGACGAGGAACGACCAAAAAAAGGATCAAACACAAGAAAAGAAGAAGCAGAGCAGTCAAAGAGCCAGAGTTTTGCCAAGAGGCTTAAGGATGCTGCGGAGAATTCGACACCAGGCATTGGGATGCACTTGTTCTCCGAATAAGGGCAAAGCCTTGGAACTATTCCCCTGATGGGTTGAAGCCAACTGTCATAGCTAGAGATCAGCGAAATCCCGCCGAGTAGCGACAATGGCAGAGCCGTGAAGGTGAATTGATCGTTGATCGTGGTCTGCAGGGCACCGGAGGATCACCCCACGGATCGTAACTGGGTAACTGGGCTTATAATCCATTTACAGATGGGATAACCCACTTAGGTGCTTAGGGGACTTACTAACGAAGTGGGATGATCCCCCAGGGAAGCATTCGGAACCATGGGGAGGGAACATCCCACAAGTGCCTAAACCCGTCCCAGTCCAAAAAATAGAATGATCCAAATGGTGTTTTGGAACCGTGCTTGAAGGGCAAACACACAATGGGGATCTCATCACTAGAAATGGAAGAGTAGTACCTGGCGCCTAACACCCCAATCGTGGTAGTCCAGCTGGTTTCCAGTGATGAGATAGATTCAACCTACATCTGCATACCATGGGCCCGATCCCGGAGATTGATTTATGGCATTTTATGGCAACTCTCCATCACTGTCGGGTTGGTTGTTTCAATCCAAACCCCAAATTTTGAAAGTTGGAATCATAGCACGGCATGGTTTGAAACCAAACAGTCATGGTTGGCCCCAGATGATTGGAGGATCCAACCAAGCCGGCAACATCTCCAAAAACATCCAAAGAAACTCTGGTAGCACATGGTAGCATTCATGAATTTCGTAGCCAACTGAGTTGTAACATAGTTGTAGCTATGAAACGGTAACATGTTGCCCATACGGCTGTCGGCCCATCAGGCTCTCCTGCAAGGATCCACTGGTCTTCAGCAAATCCTTAGGAATTTAAGGCTCCGCCACAAGTGATTTCATACAAACATGGGCAATACCTCAGCCATGCTTCACACACACACATATGTATATATAATATAATATAACTTAATATAACATAAAACATCACAATATAATGGTGTATATATATATATATACATATAGATATAAGTTTACACATGTTTGCGTGCAAAAAAATCAAATCTGTATAACTGGGCAACATGATTATAGTTATCATGATATTATCACATCACAGCCACATGTAAAGCAACATGGGGCAAGGATCCCAGTAGGTCTTCAAGGGGTTGTCTTCGGCCATTTCATAGGTCCAGGTTCTTGGGCTCGTGCTACCTCGGCACGTCTCGGCAACGTTGCGACAATGACCAGATATTTGGGACATCTCTGCCACAATATAATACAATATATATATATATAACTCCTATGGAACTCATGGGAGAAATTCATGCAACCAATGGATTATATATATATATGATATATGATATATAACTGGTTATTATATGGTTAATATAATGTTAATATACTGTTAGTAGTGGTTAATATATAATTGGTTATTATATGGTTAATATAATACAATATATATAACTGGTTGGTGGTTGACCTACCCCCATCTATAAATGGATGATATCGATGCTTTATAGTAGAAAATACCATTAAAATATGGATGATGACTGGGATATAACTGGTTGGTGGTATACCTACCCCTCTGAAAAATAATAGAGCGAAAGTCAGTTGGGAGTTTTCTTCCCAACTGAATGGAAGCATAAAACATGTTCCAAACCACCAACCAGTATATATATATATGCAGATTATATTCATTAATATTGGATAATTTAAGAGTGAAATTAACATATCCAAATATGTGTTCTTCAATTTTTTGCGGTAATATTTGACATCTCTATTGATTCATATTCTTGTTTCATTAAATCATCAACCAGGGGCGTTGAACACTGCTCAAATGTAGTTGGACGATTGCTTTCCTGTCAGACATGGTCCTGTTTTTTTTGAACTCCTGCTGCTGGATTTGAGAGCTGAATAAGGGAACACGTGGGGGTTAGGGGGTGTCATGTGCATGTGCCCCGGAAAATAATTAAGAACAGTACTCATCGAACAACAAATCCTCAAGGCATCCCGCTAGCCCAGAACTTTGTTCAGTCAAAGCACTGTTGGATGTATCGAAGTTGGTGTTGCAATCAGGCAAACACACTAAGTTGAAATACCTCAGCCGAACGCACCAGCCACGTCCGAGCCACAGCCGATCCACACGGGAGTGTTGGAAAACCATGCTGCTAAGACCCTTTTATATTACCCATGGTTTCAAACATCATTGCCCACATTGGTAGAAAGCATACCAACAGATGACAAAATGGTACACATCGTAATCGGAGTTCCCCCCGACATCAAACCTGAAGAGCTCAGTTTTTGTTCAACATCCCAAAACCAACATGAGAAACTCACTGAAAAGTCTTCCAAAAGCATGGCAAACATTGGCAAACCAGATCCACTGGAGGAACAACATGGATATGATGGGATGCCGCCCAAACGTTGCGACGTTAATCAGACCATCAATTCGTCTACGACCATCAGACCGCTGTTTGTGATCGAATTTCAATTTCATAGCATTTTGATACTTCATGATACCTCATGATACCTCATGATACCTCATGATACCTCATACCTCATGATACCTCATACCTCATGATACCTCTAACTCTGACACCAACTCTGTTAATTTGACAATTCAAATCCCATGTCAGCGGAAAAACTGTGGAAAAACCCATGGCCGTCGCCAGCTTTTTTTCGCCCGACTTCCGCGTCGTGTCCAGGGACTTGGTGGCCTCGCTCCACATGGTGGTGAAGAAGTCTCCGTTGCTGCCCGATGGACTGAATAAACTCGAGGGACTTACGGCGCCACGTATTTCCTGCATCTTGCCTGCGACGAAGGTCGAACTGCTGGTTGAAAACGCCCCCTATGAGGGGCATTACTGTGAATAAGTTACATGATGAGGTTTGATTAAGGGGATGATTGACCGCCATCAGGCCTTTTATATAGTAATAATAATGATAATAATAAGAATAATAATAATTAATGTAGAGTAGAGATAGATATTTCCAACACAGCCTCTATTTCGGGGGCTACTTCTCTTGGGAGTCTAACTGGCCCCGCCTGTCACAGTGCTCTGCAAATCAGTCACGCTTGAAACGTCACCTAAGACACAGCACCCTACATCTACTCGGAGCCTCTACTGGAGATCAAGGTTCATCTCAATGGCATGGGGGGGTTCACATATGAATTTCACATCCAAAGAATCATTGAAAATACATGAACATACGGGTTCTATATGGTTTTATATGGTTTTCTGTTGTAAATTCTTCCGACATACTTTAACATCAACCACCACTGCGAGAAAAGTCTGCCACATCAGGCGGTCCAAGATGATCCAACCACATCGGACGATTTTCCTTGACCAAACATCATTGGACACCTCTAGTACCATTGTTTACCCTCTTTATGCAATTTACCAACCAAAGCTTCCCTCAAAAAAACATTAAACAAACACGATATAAACATCCATGAAAGGGGGTCGAGAAGGCACAGAACATGTTTCCTTGTTTTTGACTTTTTGTTAGCTGTGTCTTTACAGATGGTCTTAGATTGTCGTGGATTTCTTTAGATTGTTCTCCGGCCTGGATTCATCTGGATTCAAATCTTAAAAATTTGCATAAAGAATGGGTTCAAGTTTCAACCAAGAGGTATGCAAAGCAAAGGCTCGCAGGACAACACTTCCTGCCCCAAAAAAAAACTCGAAAATTTCCAGACCCGATTCGACTCGGATATGTTTTTCCTATCCGGAGACATGTTTGAAACCCGTTGAAACCTGACAACAGCCATGACAGTGACGAGGGACTGAATTGATAGCTGCTGCGGCAAGAATCGCATGGGACTTTGCAACATGCGCATAAATAGGCATCCTGGCGCCCGGCGGCCCGCACTGAGGATAGACAACAACACTTCGACAGTGAAACGTTTGAAGCGAATGCCCTTGTCCTGCCTCACGTGTTTGGGTCCTTTGCTGATTTTTGGATGCATCATGATGCATCATGATGCATCATGATGCATCATGATGCATTGCTTATGAATTTGTCATAATTTGTCTCAGCCGTTTCTTTGTATGTTGAGGTACCATGCTTTACAATAGTCATAATTAGTTATTATGATAATATGTAAATATATATAAATATATATAAATACTGTGCATATTATATATGTGTGTGTGTGTCAGTTGTTTTCCCTATATCTTCTGCCTTTTTTGCTCCCAGATCTCCCGGGTTTGATCTTGGAAATTGCCATGGATTTCCCAGAAGGCGCACTGGCCAGGAAGCCTATGTTTTTGGCTTTTTTGGTCCCCAAAACATGTTAAAAACATACCTCCAGCCGATGTTCTGAATGTGGCAAAACCGGTTTGATAACCACCAAAAAGGGTGCTTTGAATATGATGTGTTCCTATGTCACTGAGTGTTTTATTCATGGATTTTGCTATCTTTTACCATGTGTTTTTGTTAAATGTTTTTCTGATTGGCACCACCATTTGGAACACATTTCCAGGGGGCTATCCAGATCCTCTCACGGGTCCCACGGTCATATGACGCCGTTGTCAAACCCAAGGTCTGGATGACACTGTCCCCCGCTGTGGAGCACAAGAGCTGTTTAACCTAGAGCCGAGATGATTAACCTAAATTCAAAGTATAAAGCCTGTTAAAGACCTGTTAAAGCCCTGTTAAAACCCTTATTGTAGTATATTAAGTAGTTATTTTTTATGGTTGGAAATGGGGTTGTGGAGGGCCATAACTGTAGGTGTCAACAAGAAATAGCAAGAAACATTACCCATGCTCAAATAAGGGTCTTCATCAGAAATGAAAGGAACATGATGAGTGACAACCAAGAAAGATGAGGATCTTTAACCCAAAAAATACTGGGATGTCACCAACAAATTAATGAAATAGACAGTGGCATCGCTGGCAGTTCTGGGTGTGGATAAAACTGTGGAAGGCAGAGCTGCCAGTTTTGAGACCGTTTTTTGAGTAGCGGACTGCATCTCCATGATTGGGTGCTACATCATTAGTGTGATGAGTATCCTCCGGTAATTTAACTTAGCTATTGAAAATGACCATAGAAATAGTGGATTTACATGGGTTTACCCATTGAAAGTGGTGGATCTTTCCATAGTTATGTAAACGTTTACCAGGCCGGGTATCCCCAAGATGAGCTAATAGCTGCCATAGCTCAACATGCATAGCTCAATATCCCATCAAGTCATCGGATTTTTCGGGACCATGTCACGACCAAATCAGTGGTCGCAGTTGCGTTCCTTGGTCGAGACGATCGTGGCGGGTGACTCAAGGCTGTCCAGGCCATGGATCTTCAGATCAACGTGTTGCCTCATGACAAGCAACTTACAGATAAAGAATGTCCGTGCACGACATAGTTGCATGACTATATATATATGCATATTATATATATATACATATAATATATTTTTTGTAAATTAACAAATAAATAAAGCAATATTAACATATAGCTTAGCGATGCTTAGCCCATATATGAATAGTACATCATTAGTCGTCAAATTCATGTTGAACATACACACATAATTATATAACGATATTATATATAATCTTAGATTTTTCAATACAAACATAATTAAAAAAACATAATCCTATATAATCTGATATAATATTATATAATTAACATAATCAATACAAACATAATTCAAACATAATTCATAGATAGCTGGTTTTAAGCCACATCTTTGTAGATCAACTCCCAAAATCGCTCCAACTCAGATCGATCCAGGCCCAGCTTCATCGTAAAGGACAGGTATGGAAAGTTCAAGGTGTTGGGACCCGAGTTCCAATTGGTCTCCTGGCAGTCGATGGACCAATGGAGGAAACTCCAGCAGAAAAATTACTAGATTCTTCCCTTTCAAAGCCACTAAAACCTAGATTTTAAACCTAGATTTAAGTCCCCATTGTAGTACATATTCCCATGATATTTATAGAATTTTCCCGAAGCTTCCAGTATCACGTGGGGATTGTCCATTACGCTGGAATTTGCCGGAGGGTAACTGGTTGATCGATGATGCATAAACCATCCGAAGTGGTTCTTATGTGCTGGGTGCCGTTTGCAATCGCACCTCACTTTTTCGGGCAACCAGCCTTTTCTTCGCAGGGGCTATCCTGGTAAAAATGATTAATACAAACTGAGAGTTTCCATTTCTATAAATCGCTGCTAACACAGGAGCCAAAAATTGCAACTTCGAATCTTGCGGGTTTTTTGTTGCCAAGGCAAATCCCACAATTTCCAAGAAACCCTTTGCCCCTCCCAGGGGGAAAAAAAACGAAAAAATGTTCCGAAAGTTGTTCTCCAAGTTCTTTCCGAGATCTTTTTGCTTAAGAGCATTCAAAGAAGAATTCTCTGGTAATTTGTTGCAGCTTGCTATGGTTAAAACTAGCTTTGTCAACTGGAGGCTATATCCCATGAACTCTCATATAATCACTATATAATCACCATAACATCCCATCAAATGCCAAATACATCCACCATAATTCCCATCAAATCCCAAAAACATCCACTGTTTTCCACGATTCCCGGCCGAGTCGCCACCCCACAGTAGGCGCCACTGTAGTCCCGCGGCAGGTAGAGCTTGGCCGGATTTCCGTCCGCGAAGCCCATGAAGGTGACCACTAAATAGGCCAACCATGCCTTGAGGGCCACTTGGCCGACATGGGCCGACTTTGGGCTTTCAAGTTGTCATAGGGAAATCATCCTGCAAATCATAGGGGGGTCTGGTGAAATCTTGAACTTGATGCTTGAAAAAAGTTAAGGCTAGGCAATCAACTAGCGTTTTTTTCCCCCATAGATCCAGTTGGGGCCATAGATTTCACAATGGAAAATTGGAGATGTTGAAACCAAAGAAATGTAGTGGACATATAGTAAAAATAATCATTCACATGCATCTAAATACCTGCATCTAAACCAAATATGGTATGGTATTGTGTTGTAGTAAAGCCGCAAACAGATCCCGAAATGTATGCAACCAGGATGGTAGCTCGATGCCACTGATTTCCAAGAGAACAGGCACTTTTCCAACACCTCATTGATGCGCGTTGTTTAATGCTTGGAAGGTGGTATTGATGTCTGGAGGTAGTTGCAAGTTGCATGCAGGGTTGTAGAAATAACTGTCATAAAGTCATATACCCTCTGGATCTTTGGTTATTTAACATAGCTATTGAAAATGGCCATTTATAGTGGATTTATCAATTAAAAATGGTGGTTTTCCATAGTTATGTTAGTTTACCAAAGGGTATATAGGCTGTTCAAAAGCATCTTTCGGAGCAGCATGTTCAAAAGCTAGATCTAAGTTGCCACCAAGAGGAACGGCAAGCACCACAAATCTGTGCAGTAACCTCGGAAATTGAACACAAATCCATGACAAGTTTCATCTCAAGGGCATCCTATGGTAATCACACAATGGGAAATCACCGAATCTCATAGATTTACCCTCTGGTAATCAAACATGGCAGTGGAAAGTCCATCATTTATAGGTGACTTTCCCATTAAAACCTCCATCTATATAGGATTCCAATTGCCACGTTTGATTACCGCAGGAGAAAAAAAAAAAACACCTACAAATTTCATAGGCACCACCTTGGTTCGATGGTTGAAACCCTAAAAATAATGGGATAAACCAATGGGATGTTTACCATCTATCCACTGGTGCTTCGGATTTCTCAACCATCCACAGTAGCTGATAACATGACCCACTTATAATGGTTGACTAACCAGTCATAATCAATAATGATAGTAATATATAGTAATTATTGATTGATTATACCTCATGATCCACTAAGTGGAACTATAATGATATGATTATTGATTAATGAATATTAATGATTATTCTCCATAAATGCAGTAACCCCAGCTTCAATAATGGTTTTTCACCACAAAAAAAAAAGTTGCCAGGAGATCCAAGAGTCGATTTGCCACAGGTCCATTGGATAAGTCGTTGTCACCTCCTGGTGACATTTTTTGGGCTGGAAAAACGGCAACTCTTTTTCGGGTCTTGGAAGGTTTGAGACCACTTGTCACAGATGCCAAACTATGTATAATTTGTATAATGTTAAGCCAATTTTCTGGGACATGTGCATCCAATTGAAAGAATTCAATGGAATTCGTATGTTGACATCCATGACCTCCACCCCTTCTCGTACCGAAGTCTGAGAAGTGGCTGGAACCAAAAGATGTCGCCTTGAAATCCAATATCGATAGGAATATAAACAACGAATAAATGCAAATCATATGCAATATAAGTACACATATTTCATAGATAAATGCATGTATATAATTAATTAGATGTATATTCTATAAAATAAATACATCATATAAATACATCATATAATATAATGCTGGTAGTATTATATATCATATATAAAGGAATTATAATACTACCAGCATCTACCAGCATCTACCAGCCTCTACCAACCCTGGCGTCTCCTTTCTCGAACTTCCCTCCGCTCTCAGGGGACGTTTGTTCAGATCCACAGCAACAACCACCCCTGGGAGCCGCACCCTGTGGACGTCTGTCTGAAAATGGTGGTTTTTTACCCAATCAACGATGGAAAAACCCATATTTATGTAGGTTGATTAATGGGAAAACATATGAAAACCATTGGGAAAAAAGATTGAACATGGCAAAAAAGATGGAAAACGATGATTAACCCTTGGGCTTGGGAATATCTTCAGGAAAAAAAACAATGTTCATGTAGATTGCACTTGATGTTACTTCAGCAGTAGGATCTACCATCCAAAATGTTCCCCTAACATTTTAAGGTTAAACATTGGCTTATCATAGTATCTTCAATCCAAGAAAAACAGATGGTCCCCATTCACTAGTTTGCTAGAAAACCCAACTCAGATCTAGAAAACTGGAAAGTTCCTTTGCTAGATCACGCGGTTATTTTGCACGCTGTTGTGTCATTTTCTTCAAAAATACTGGGCCTACCGATGCTGAAAACATAGAACCATGCTGCGGGTGTTCTTAAAATCCAGGGGATTCCCGGAATTCCAGAAATCGATTTGCCTTGGATGTGTCTAACAAACCATTTACAACCAAACAATGCAAATTGGTTGCGTACTATTCTTTTAGACTATAGTAATGCCCACGAAACGTCTTTCCAGGATGGTATACATGATGTTTAATGATGTTTTCCCCACAATTTCTAGGTGTCCAACACTTTTATCAATTTTGTGGATGCTATAGTGAAATACCCAACATACCCAGCCATTGGTTTTTGATGTTTTTGAGGTGTGCAGTGCACCCAATGGTAGAGTTGATGACCAAGTTGCATCGACGCTGCACCGGCCAAGAGAGCAACACACCAAGAAGCACCGCGGACAGCGGGTCCTATCTACTGTGCCTATTAAGGAACTTGAACCAAAGGCATGAAAGAGAAGTTCAGCAAGTTTATACCATCCAAGCCTTTTCAAGAGCTGCAAAACATATCTTTTATCTTGTTTTCTCTAGAAATTGGTGTAGGCAACCCAATAGTAAACGACCCGCAAAATCACCATAAATGGGTGGTAATCATAAACCATCCCTGGAGGGATCGCCCAAAAATTGGAGCAGTTTTTGTGGATCTTATTGCGGCATCATGTTGGGGTGCCGTCATGGCTGCCACAATGATGGGTAAAAAACCAGTATTATATACTCACAAATCATAATAATTATGGTATGTTCAAAGGGTTTCCCATCATATATATATAGAGAGAGAGAGATTGAGATGTATTGATATACTATAGGCCCTCTAGTAAACTAACACAGCAACGAACAATCACCATGTTAATAAGTAAATCAAATATACGTACAGCAACTGGTCAATGTTCCATAGTTATGTTACTTTACTGGCGGGTACTTAAACATTAATCAATATTAACATATATTAACCATATCAAACGCTGAAATTTACCCATATTTGATATATTATAATTATATATATATATTAAAATAATAATAGTATATATAGTACTTAGTACAGTATATGCAATATACATTTAAAAAAAAATATATATCACATAGTTCCATTCACAAATCACCACATTAAGCGCTGGTGGAACTGACCCATTCCAGACCGTTAAAGCCACTTCGTCAGCCAAAGCTTGAGCCCTGAACGTTCCCTGCTTCACCTGGGAGAAGCATTGGGGGAATGGGGGATGATTGTGATGTTGATGACCTTCTGGTTGGTGGTTTCAACCCCTCTGAAAAATATTAGTTAGTTGGGATGATTATTCCCAATATATGGAAAAATAAAAATGTTCCAAACCACCAATCATCCTTTAAACATGGTTTTTGAATAATTCAATAATGTCAACCATGGACAAATAAACATCGGGGGTTACCAATTAAGGATCAATTAAGTAGCATGTCTTATCACTATTTTGGAGGCTACCCCCATATTCAATAAACCTATGGTTTATAAATCCAGACTTGACATTGCAATGAAACTCCCGATTCGACATGTGCCCTGGTTCCGGTTTTTACAAATCATGTTTTTCCCCACCTGCCTGGTGAGGGTTGTTAGATTTTATGTCAGTTGCCTCCTCCTCCTGCCTCGTCCTCCTCTCCTCCTCCTCCTCTCCTCCTCGTCCTCCTCGTCCTCCTTGTCATCCTTGTCGTCCTTGTCGTCCTC
>Ga0126342_10013616_pt1 | contig 14382 bp, 14 predicted proteins | sample Cyp1metagenome_FD_92528 | JGI IMG/M metagenome (GOLD analysis project Ga0126342, IMG submission 92528) | Coral microbial communities from Lord Howe Island, Old Settlement Bay, Australia - Cyphastrea 1 metagenome | ecosystem: Host-associated > Invertebrates > Cnidaria > Coral ...
CTTAGGCTTCTCAGGAGCCTTGGGCTTCTCGGGAGCCTTGGGCTTCTCAGAAGCCTTGGGCTTCTCGGGTGCTTTGGACTCAGGAGTCTTGGACTCTGTGAGAGTCTTAGGCTTCTCGGGAGCCTTGGGCTTCTCGGGAGCCTTGGGCTTCTCAGAAGCCTTGGGCCTCTCAGGAATCTTAGACTCTGTGAAAGTCTTGGGCTTCTCAGCAGCCTTGGTCTTCTCGGAACCCTTGGCAGATTTTTGAGGCTTTGTTTCCTTCTCCTTGGAAATCACAATCTTCAAACTGAAGTGACAACTCGATGAAAGTAACGCGCTGCTGGTCGAGATCACGTTTCTATACTTTTGCAAGCCAAGCGTGTTGCGACCAAGCCACCCTCTCTGCATTGGGACTTGATGCTGACTCTGAGTAACTGTACTCGCTGTCCTTCAGATTGCAGGAGCATAAAAACCATGGCACCATGTAACATCTATGTACAAACACACACACACATACACACATCTCTAAAAAGAAGTATGTATATGCTTAGGGCTGGTTTGCACAGTGCAAACTAAACAAGCCCTATTCAAGGCTGCTGCCGTCAAAAAAGTGTACATGGGCTGCCTTGGCTTGAACACTCTGCCGACCCAAGGCATTTTGTCTTCGGATATTTAGAAACAAAATATTCACCAATAACACACCACAAACCCGAACGTTATTGTACCCATCACCCGAACCCCACCCCTGGAATGTAATACATAGTGTTATGATAGATAGAATAGAATAGAATAGCATAGAATAGAATAGAATAGAATGGAATAGAATAGAATGGAATGGAATGGAATAGAATGGAATGGAATAGAATGGAATAGAAAGAATAGAATGGAATAGAATGGAATGGAATGGAATAGAATGGAATGGAATGGAATAGATCAGATTAGATTAAATAGATTAGATAGATTAGATAGATTAGATAGATTAGATAGATTGGATAGATTGGATAGATTGGATAGATTAGATAGATTAGATAGATTAGAAAGAGTAGATAGAGTAGATAGAGTAGATAGAGTAGATAGAGTAGATAGAGTAGATAGATTAGATAGATTAGATAGGTTAGATAGATTAGATAGAGTAGATAGAGTAGATAGAGTAGATAGATAGGATAGATAGGATAGATAGGATAGATAGGATAGATAGGATAGATAGGATAGGATAGGATGGGATGGTATGGGATAGGATAGGATGGGATAGGATAGGATAGGATGGGATGGGATAGGATAGGATAGGATAGATAGGATAGATAGGATAGATAGCATAGATAGCATAGATAGGATAGATAGCATAGATAGGATAGATAGGATAGATAGGAAAGATAGATGGATAGATGGATAGATGGATAGATGGATTAGATAGGTTAGATAGAGTGGATAGATAGGATAGATAGGATAGATAGGATAGATTAGATAGATTAGATAGATTAGATAGATTAGATAGATTAGATAGATTAGATAGATTAGATAGATTAGATAGATAGAATCTTAGAATCTTAGAATCTTAGAATCTTAAAATCTTAGAATCCTAGAATCCTAGAATCCTAGAGAATCCTAGAGAATCCTAGAGAATCCTATGGAATCCTATAGAATCCTATAGAATCCTATAGAATCCTATAGAATCCTATAGAATCCTATAGAATCCTATAGAATCCTATAGAATCCTATAGAATCCTAGAATCCTATAGAACTATAGAATCCTAGAATCCTGGAATCCTGGAATCCTGGAATCCTGGAATCCTGGAATCCTGGATCCTGGAATCCTGGAATCCTGGAATCCTGGAATCCTGGAATCCTGGAATCCTGGAATCCTGGAATCCTGGAATCCTGGAATCCTGGAAACCTGGAATCCTGGAATCCTAGAATCCTAGAATCCTAGAATCCTAGAATCCTAGAATCCTAGAATCTTAGAATCTTAGAATCTTAGAATCTTAGAATCTTAGAATCTTAGAATCTTAGTATCTTAGTATCTTAGATAGATAGATAGATAGATCGATCGATAGATAGATAGATGGATAGATGGATAGATGGATCGATAAGAAAGATGGATGGATGGATAGATAGGTAGATAGGTAGATAGATAGATACATAGGTAGGTAGATAGGTAGATAGGTATGCAGGGATAGATGGGTAGATAGATAGATAGGCTGATAGATAGATAGATAGATAGATAGATAGGCTGATAGATAGGTAGATAGATAGGTATATAGATAGGTATATAGATAGGTAGATAGGTAGATAGATAGGTAGATAGATATATAGATTAGATAGATAGGATAGATAGGATAGATAGGATACATACAGTAGGTCAGATAGGATAGAATGGATGGATGGATGGATGGATAGATAGATAGATATACTGTATATACACATATCTGCTATGACTTTGGAGAACATCAAAATCACATCAACACCTCACTTTTGAGGACATCGATGTCCTGATAACAGATGGCGAAGCTTGACTAGTTTTGGCCCTACATGCTTTTGAGCTGGCTTATTCTGTGCAAAAAGATGCAAAAAGATGTAAATGATGCGGAAAGAAATGCCTTCCGTTTCAAAAACTTTAGAAATCTTGCAAGGACCTAAGCTTGCTACATTTTGATGCAACAAAACTTGGGGTCCCTCAAGCCTTCAAACCTCGACTCGTCAAATGTATCCGCTGCTAAACTTCATCTTAATGGGAAAGAATCTACGACAAAGCTTGCAATATGACACAAATGTCACAAATGATGCTGTAGAGAAGTCTGTGCTCCAATAATAATAGGAGCATTCCAAGCCTCGTCAGCCTTGCGTCTACCTCCTAAAGGACCAATGAGCACTCTGAATTGAGAACAATGTCTATGATAAAAACAAATCTAGATCCTTTCTGAGGCACTAACTTCTGCGAAAAATGGATGGAGAACTTCTGGAGTAAGTAGTGTACGAAGATGAAGAGGAACTGCGAAAAAGAATGCTGAAAAGCAATTCCTAGTGAATGTGGATTGCAGGACGCAAAGAGAACTTAAACGCTTCAAGGTTTCAATGAGGTCATTCAATGCATCTTGATTCCTGATTTCAACTGCTGTTTCCCTTTCGTTCAAATCTTTCAATTCCTCGATTTCTTTATGTCGGAGTCGTGCCTTCTCCTCCTTCTTCTCTTGCGATGTCGTGAACGTCCTCGAGAGCGCCCTCGAGAAGATTCCGACCTTCCTGGGGGCTTGCGCACTGCGACATTTGTCCTGTAAGCTGTCTGTCAATATCTGTCAATTGTATTTCGCGTATTTCGCAATCATGGCAGTGCATGGCAGGCTGTAAACTGCCCTGTAAACTGCCCAGTACTTCAATACTTCGCTTTTGCAATCTGCGACTCAGGATCCGCTCTCTACATAGCGCCGCTTGCGCCACGCCATGAGAGGTTTGTGCCGCGGTCTCCAGGTGCTTGAAGACACGGAAGGCTCATAAGCTGCATATAAACACTGTAAACACTCCAAATAAGTTGTCGGACTGAATCCCTCATCCAAGCTTCACCACATGAAATGTCATTGGCTCCACGACGCATGGAATGGCTAGTGTGCACAAATTTGGCCTTAAAGCCGACGAAAATGCTCCTAAGTTTTGAGAGATTTCAAGAAATGTTGGGTCAGCAAGATTGTATCCATAACCCAGTGCTTGGAGCAAAAGAAAGCGTTGCAGTCAAAGTCAAGCGCATGCACAGAGAAATGGTTTGCATTTGCATTATATAAGTTTTGGCAATTTCCGGAGTGCAGGACAAGTATCAAAACCGCAAGACTTACAACGCTGCAATCACCAATGCAAGCAACAGCAGCGACAGCATCAGAAGTAGAAGCTGCAGTGGCATACGAAAAAAAAGTAAGTAGCCCCAACCTTACGAAAAGGATCGAAAAGGATCGAAAAGGGACAAAATGGGACAAGTGTTCCAGTCGCAGACTTGCCTCTGAGCCATTGAGTTTCAGCATCCGTACCCGGCTCTACAGCACCCTTTTTTGCACTCATCGCCATTGCAGAGTCCCTCATCTACACCAATCTATGCAGCCTTCTTGGCCACCTTTCTCTTTCTGAAGGACTGCTTGATCTTCTTGTACCTGACAGCATGACATTGATCCCAACGCCTCTGACACCAATTGTAAAGGAAATGCTGTAGAAACAGTTGTCAAACTGAAAAATATGAGAAAAACCGTGTCTATCAGAAGTCCAGAAGTCTATCAGTCTGTCGGCAAATGTTTTGTTCCATCCAATTTTTTCATGCACCAGGCGCACTTCTTCAAGGCCATGTCCAGGAGTTCAGGCCGATTCCAGGTGGCTCCGATGATCTGAGCACAGTTCCGGGTTGTGACGGTTGTGGTTCGAAATGTCACAAAATCATGCAGCATTGCTGTGACATTGCTGAGTTGTATAAAATTACAAAAACGATGGAAATATTGAACACTCTGCAACTGATTTCCATCTCTACCACAAGGCCTTTTTCAGCTGTTCTGGACCTTGTTTCTTGCCTCTTCGCACAAATGAACAAAGAAAGCAATTGGCATGTTTCAACAGGCTGTAAAACTCGAAGTACAAGAGTTGGCTCGCAGCGTGCTGTGAGAGGGGAATCAACCAAAACACGACAGCATTGAAGGACCTTTCTTGATACCGGTGGTCACCAGCATCACACCAGGGCGGTATTGCCTCAAACAGCCAAACAGGCAAGGCAAAAAGTGAACATGCTGGAAATGTCTGAAACAGCGCTGGATGGGCATTGCTGCCCTGCCTGGATTCCTTCTTGCTCCGAGTGGTCAAAACGATGGACTCCTTGATACATTTTTACACATTTTGACACATTTTGACAATGTTTAAGACTTAAAACAATGATGTTTTGTTTTCACTTCACCACTTAAAAACCCCTGGATATATTGAGAAACATGAAAACTGAATTGACACGGACAGTCCTTCTTGCCTGCCTTCTTGGCATCAAGCCCCAAGACATTTTTGGACGCCAAACCGCTAAACCTTATTTCCAGATTTTTCATGTGGAAAATTCAAATTGCGCCCCCTAAATGGCGTCAAGAAACATGCACAACTAGTGAAAGTATGGAATACCTCCCAAGTTGTTTTCACTGTATATTTTGGTTTTTGTTTTTCGGAACGAAAAAAATGAATGTGATCAAACCGATCCCAGCAATATTGCCATTTCTTGGCAAAGACCCGCACTGGAACTTGTTCACGCCGCAAAGGTTTCCTGCAAAACAACATTTCCACCAACAATGCAACATCTCCTCATAAGGTCCTGGTACAGACAATCTTGATGGAACTAATTCACGAGCATCAAAAACATGTCACAATCAAACACACGGTTGAACCCCCGTCCTGGTTCAGATGTCATGACCGGAAAGTTTTTCCTCTTCTTGATGAAACACGATTGGTTCCTGATTGCAGAAAGGCAAATTCCAAACGTAATATTTTAGGACATATTCGAAGGCGAAATCTGAGCAGTGATTGAATTTTATTGCACGTCACGATCAAAACTGTCAGTCCGTTTGGTGCCATGATCATATCAATCAAACCCCTCCATATGGCGTTGCCACATAAGTTTCGGACTTCACACATTCCCAAAGGAGGTCTGGAGCCACCATTTTTATGGCTGGGCAAGGCGACTGAGCTATGCAACCGCTGTCCGATCCAAAATGTCCATCGGACGCTGCTCTCCAGCGACAATTTCAATTGAACATTTTTGATGTGTGGAAATGGAAATGCAGTTTGTGTTGTTGCAATTTGAAATATTTCAACGTTGATCCAAAGGATCACCATAATGACGAACATGGAGTCATTTTGATGAAAAGAATCCAAATGAATTTCTCCAAAAATATGTAAGCATGAAGATTCACCCCTAGGGGCGTTGCATGCTGGTCAAATGATGATTAGCGGCACGGGCATATTAGCGGCACAATGAATTTGTTTTTGGTTTCAAATTTTGGTCCTATGTTTTTGCTGTGTACTTTGCAGTTGTTCTTTGCACGTGGGTTTTTGACCCAAAGTGAGCATCAACAAAACAATACATGGCAAATAGTGACAGGTCAATTGGCAAGTCTATGTGTTCAACGTTTTGTCAGCGTTTTTTTTGGCAATTTAAATGTCATCTCAATCGACAACAAACATGTTTTGACATTTACATTTGAAAACAACATCTGGCTATTGCACAGCCATTCCAACAATGTCGTGTTCGAAGGATTGTACATACTTCGTGGAATTGAAATCACTCCCGGCCGCATCGAATGACCAGAATGCGAACGCGCATTGGTCCGGAGAAAATCGGCAGTGAGTGATCTCGTGTGTGTGTGTGCGAACGTGCATGCCAACAGTTAGGTACAAAAATGCAAAAACGAATTGTCGGCCCGCCCGCGTCAAATGCATGTTTTTTGCGTCATGCAATGACTGGCCGACTGGCCGCACCGAAGATGCCGAGGCATGTAGGAGTGGGAGCAACTGGACAAATCCGTCAGACTGGTACAGCTTCAGGTTGGGGTTCACGTTCGCCCGGGCAGGGCGCCAAAAAGTGGACAGGACTCCGAACTCACGGGACTAATTTGCACGTTTCGCAAAACGGCCCAAATCGTCCTGCGAAACGGCGGCCGCAACATCGGCTCCACACTTTGGGTCAATTTCGGCCAACAAGGCCCCAACTTCGGCCCAACTTGGACCCAGGAGGCAACTTCGGCCCAAGTTGAGGTCCACATGGCTTAAACATGGGGGACATGACCGGCCAATACGAAATCCTAACACCCGTTTTCACCGTGTTTCCCACGTTTTTTGGGCATGCATGACACTTCGTTTTGAGCAACGTTCCCCATGTTGTGTTTCCACCCAGCTTGGTGCGAAGCTGTCGCCAAAAGGTCCCAAGTTGCACCACCTTGGACGTGACTTGGACCTCCATGCGCATCACATAGCTTCAATTTGGGTGCTCCCATTGGGGTTCAAGATGTGGGCAGTGGGCGAAGTTGGGCCAAGTTTGACCCCAGTCGGCTCTGGTTGGGCCAAATACGCCCCCGCTCCTTTCCTCACTATCCAATTCTTTGGGTGCGGGCGGTTCTCGTCGCGAAGCGACTCGGCAATAAGTTATGCGATACTTGAAATTTACATGCGTGAAACCGTGAAACAGTGTTGCCTTTTTAAACGAAACAAATCATTCATGACCTGCGCGTTTAGAACTCAACATGCAAATTCACGATCGATGTGCATGTACATGAATTGCTGGAGACATGCACAACACGTCCCATAATTATAAACGGTTTTTGTTTTCCCATTTTGTGCAACCACTTGCAAGTTGATTTTGGACAAACCAACAAACTATGAGAACATTGGGATGATGCAGACATGCAAACGTCATGCTGTCATTCGTTGTCGAAAACATATCCGACCATGTTGACTAAATAAAAACCGCAAAAAAACAATCAAACTCATCGAAAAAACGCCCCACAAACAAATATTCCGGCAAGAGACTCCAAACAGTGGGGGGAGTGAGGAATAATGTAGGATTATGTTGGGGATGATGGTGACGGTGGATGATGATGATGATGATGGTGGTGAGGATGATGAGGATGATAACGTTGTGCACGCTGATGTGGGGGATAATGATAATCATGTTGAGGATGATGAGGTGCAGGAAGATGATGTTGAGGATGATGAGTTTGAGGATGATGATGTTGAGGGTGATGATGTTCAGGAGAATGAGGATGAGGATGATAATGCGGAAGAGGAAGTGGACGATGATAAAGTGGAGGATCATGATGCTGAGAAGGAGGATGATAATGATGATGAGGAAAATAATATTGAGGAGGAGGATGATTAAAAAAGGACGATAATGCATGTTGCAGAAGATGAGGTGGAAGTTGATGATGTTGAGGAGAGGACGTCAAGGGGGAGGAAGATGATGATGTTGAGAAGGAGGAGGATGGTGATGATGTTGAAGATGATGATGTTGAGGACGGTGGTGAAAAGGATGATGATGTTGCTGTTGCGGAAGATGAGGTGGAGGTTGATGATGTTGAGGATGATGAGATCAAGGGGAAGGAAGATGATGATGTTGACAATGGTGTTGAGGAGGAGGAAGATGATGATGTTTCAGGATGATGATGTTGAGGACGAGGACCGATCCCAAGACCGGGAACCATTTGCACGTAAAATGCCGCCGACCAAGACCGGGGACCACACTGTGTGCGATCCTGCGCAGTCGACATGCACATCACAAGAGCCGTTTTATCCGGAAATTTACAGGAAAAAAGCCGCAGCCCAGAACCGCGGCCCACACTTTGTGCGAGCCTGCGCAGTCGAAATGCACATCAACGTGTCACAAGGGCCATTTTATACAGAAATTTCCCGGAAAAATGCCCGCCCCAGAACCGCGGCGCAGACTTTGTGCAAGCCTGCACAGTCGACATGCACATCAACATGTCACAAGAGCCTTTTTATACAAATCTTTTTTATGAAAAATGCCGCGGCCCAGAACCGCGGCCCGCACTCTGTGCGAGCCTGCGCAGTCGAAACGCACATCAACGCGTCACAAATCCAGTTTATACTGAAAATTACAAGAAAAATGCCGCGGCCGAGCTGGAGCACCCTGATCAAGCACCGGCCTTCACACTTACCGTAAGAATCCCTGAGTGTGGACACACTCTTTGGGGAACTTATGTTTTTTCCGTTCTGAAGCGCCAGCATGCACATGAAGGAGGATCATGTAACAAGAGTCCGACTATTTTCGTACCTGTCGGTTTATGGTGACTTGCAAAAAAAAGTATCCCGGCAAGAGACCCCAAACAGTGTGGGGGGAGTAGGAGGATAATGTCGGATAATGTTGAGGATGATGATGATTATGATGATGATGATGATGATGATGGTGGTGGTGGTGGTGATGGTGATGGTGATAGTGGTGGTGAAGGTGGTGGTGATGACGATGATGATGATGATGATGATGATGTACAGGATACCGATGTTGAAGATGATGAGGTACAGGAGGATGAGGTTGAGGATGCTAAGGTTGAGGATGATGATGTTGAGGATGATAATGTTGCGGAAGTTGAGGTCCAGGAGGATTATGTTGCGAGGATGATGTTGCGGAAGAGGAGGTGGAGGATGATGAAGCGGAGGATGATGATTTTTGAGGAGGATAAGGATGAGGATGATAATGTGGAAGATGAAGTTGAGGATGATAAGGTGGAGGTTGATAAGGAGGAAGATGATGATGTTGAGGGTGAGAACGCTGAGGAGGATGCAAAGAGATAAGCATACTGGCTGCACCTCTCAGAGCCACTGAGAAGCCCTTGAGCATAGGCATCAGCCACACAGCGTGGTATGAGATTCTCTTATTCCTTTTTTTATGTTGGAACTATCAGATAGGTGCCTGCGTTTTGGGTGGATTCTTGGGGTAAGACACCCATAGGTACATAACACTACAGTACAGCTTTTTGCAACGACGTGCCATCCACTCAATTAGCAAATTTATGGGAGCAGGGGTGCTGTCCCAATGCCCACTTTCAAGCGGCGCCCAGGCAACTGAATTATGTTTTCTTTGCAATGTGGTAATGATTCGTAATGTGTTTAGTGATCTTTAGGGTCCGGAATGTATAACCTTTAGACAAAAACAATTCCCACAACGGAAGTCGGTTTTGATTGCAAACGGTGTTAAAATTGATGCCCTTGAAGAAAAGAAAGTTCTTTTCGCACGCGCTCCCAGCTCCGACGGCCAAGAAAATACACACAACAGAAGGTATATGCAAGATTGATGACGTTTAGCCAAACATAATCAAAACTTACTGTACCATTTCTACTAATCAAATCTCAGCGGCCACAGCAAGTACAAGGGAGGCCCCAACTCCGTCTCCAAAAATCACATCAATTTCAGGTGCCAAAAACGAATCCAAAAACTAGCCTTGTGCCTGCTTGTCTTGACCATGACAATCTTTCCCTTTCTGTTATGTTGATGAAAGAGGTTCCGTGGTTCCAAAGCCTGGAATCGAGGCGCTTCGAGGACGCAAAACGTAGTGACACAAGGACAAAGCGAGGCTCACGGGAACTCGAAACTATATAATACTATTGTTGAAGTCCCAGCAAGGCTGAACTTCAAGTAGTTGGTAACTGTGGTGCCTCGCTAGAATTTTAAGCCGCAGCTGGTGCAAAGGGACGGCCTCAAGGCAAGCCTCGAAGCCTCAAGGTTATGAAAATGGCAGCAACACAAAAAGTTTATAGGATAAGACAAAGTTGACCTCAATGCACATTTTGAACTCCAGTGTCGCGAGACCATGGAAATTAGAACAAAACACCTCGGGGCAGGCTTCGAGGCAGGCTTCGAGGCACGCCGAGAGGGCCTCAAGGCAAGCCTCGAGGGCCTCAAGGCTATGGAATATGAGAAAGAAAAGGCCATTTTTTTTCCTCACAACGTAAGAAAAAGCAGGCGCGCAAAAATTCGCCTCCCCAGTTCAAGATTCCAGTCGCAGCTGTTGCTGGTCAAAGCAGCTTCAACTTGAAATCAACGCTTCGACAGACACAATGAAGGGACCAAAATTGAACCCTCCAGGGGAGACCACTTTTGATTTTAAAGGGGTTCACTTTCTGAGCCTTTTTCGAAACACGTTTCCTTTGCACGGGGGTCCGAAACTGGGCCCTTAACAAATTGAATCCGGTGCCTCCAAGGTCCGGTTTTAAGCCGAAGCACCTTCAGCTACGCTGTTCCACTGTGGAAGCGCATCAGCATCACACAAAAACACCGCGTTGGCCTCGAACCAGGGGCCCGCAACTCCGTCTCCACAAATCACCAATCTTAGGTGCCAAAAAGGAACCCAAAAACTGGCCCCTTGTACCTGCTTGTCTTCATGACAATCTTTCTTTTTTCTGTTATGTTGATGAAAGAGTGATAAAAGTCTAGGTTCAAGGTGGACATTCATTGCATATACATATATAATATCAGATATCACATACAAGTGGATATTTTACAAAGCAAGCAGACCCCAAACAGAACTTGTTTTTTGTCCGAGCCCGTTTGCCTTTCGGCGGGTCTACGGTCTTGAGTCTTACTCACGGCCCAGCGGAGAATCGAACCACCACCGGCAATCTGTCAACGCCACAAGAGTGACGCCATACCAACTGAGCCATGAGGGCGACAAAGCAGAGCCCAAACATAATTTTTTTTCCTTCCATCGCCTCTTAGCTTTCGCCAGGTCGATCAACACGCTATTGCATGCTGCAAGTTGCCCATTAATTGATGCAATTATAAATTCTTTCATCTCGGTGAAAAGATGAACAAAAGACGGAGTGCTGTTGGAGGACCAGTACACAGTCCAATGGGGCCATCACTATGCCGAATGAGAAAAAGAAAGCAAAACAGAACCAAAAAACCAACCAAACCAAAGCACACACAAACAAGCAAAAGCCACAGGCGGCATGGTGAAAAGTTGACTCGGCCAGCACAGTGGGAGATAATGACTTGTGCATTATCAAAAGGATTGGTATGGCGAGAAACAAAAAAGCAACAGAACACAAACCGAAAACATCATCGCCATACACCGACATGTGAGAGAAGCAACACAACTCTGAGCGGAAACCAGGGCTCCCACACAGCCAGGAGCCCCGAGATCACACAGAGTCAGCCGTACAGGCATGAAAAACTAACATGTTTTTTTGTCCGAGCCCGTTGCCTTTCGGCGGGTCTACGGTCTTGAGTCTTGCTCGCGGACCAGCGGGGAATCGAACCACCACCGGTAGTCTGTCAGCGACACAAGAGTGCCGCGATACCAACTGCACCACGAGGACGAATCATGCATGAAAAACTCACAAGTCCCCAGCAATTCTATCACTAGCAATCATAACAACCGATAAAACACTACTTAATACAAAACTTCTAAAACATCACAATCCTCTCCCTCGCAATTTCCGCGCTTTATAGATTTCATTCTGTTCTAATTGTTGGAATAATTGGTCCAATTTCGACAGCTTGATCACAGTGGTGTTCAATCTGATCAATGGAATGTAAAACTCCCCATATTCGGGAATAGTTGAACGCTGCTTCCGCCGTAATGGACATTCTTGAACTTTTTCTAAGGCTCGGTCCTTACATGAGACGAAGCTGTTGGTAAGAAAACTGCTAGATGGACGCCGGTGGTCACATGAAGCTTGGCAAATCATAACAGACAAAACAACCAACACACAAACAAACAAAAAACAGGGCAAGACGCAGATCCCCCAGCCAGATTTGCGTCTCACCATTCGAAAGACAGCAAAGCAAACAGCCAATCATTCACATGGAAGCCGACCACCTGCGCGAAAACCCACAAACTCCGCAACAGCAAGAAACACTTCAAGCAATCACCTAAGGCTGCAAAAGGCTGATGGCCCTTCTTTTTCAAGCAAACAATCAAGCCACCAAACGAAAACGAAATAATAAGAATCTAACTTCAACTAGGTTCAAGCAGCAACCGGGATGCACCCCGCTTGCTCCAACAAGAAACAAAATCATCTACAAAACAACTTGCTCCGAAGGACCCAATTCTGGGCTGGAAAATCTTCTCAAAATCGTCTTTGCTCAAAAGGATCTTCCCACCTTTCAATCGGGTCCTGCCTCACAAAAATAGGCTTTCCGCGGAATTTTTCTGATGTTGCCTGAGAACCCGAAGAGAGCAAAATGGCCAAAGGTGAAATGACTTTTTTCCGTCCGACGCCTCTTGACTCTCGCCAGATCGTTCAACACGCTATTGCCTGCTGCAGTTATCAATTTCTGAATTAAAATTCATCCCTCTTCAGAGAAGTGGGTTGCAAAAGACAGCCTTAACAGGTGCCAACCACAAAGAAACAGAACCAACACCACAAAAAGCAAAAAGAAAAAACAACAAAAACAACAAACCAAACACAATGCCAGTTGTAAGGACCGAGCCAAACTCGAGGAAAAAAAACAAACACAATGCCAGCTCTGTGAAAGGTGATGGCATTGCATCATCCCCGGTGTTGGTATGGCAAAAAGCAAACAAAGCAACACAGAGCACCACATCACACGATCACCATACCCAAGTCTGTAAGGGCAGAACCAATACAGCACTGTGCGGAAACCAGGGCCCCAGCCAGGAGCCCCGAGAGCAAACTTAGCAGCTTGTTTTTTTCCGTCCAACGCCCTCTTGGCTTTCGCCAGGTCGTTCAACACGTTCAGTTGCATGTTGCATAGAACCGGTAAATTATCTAATTAATTTATACACAAAGCCGCCATCAGGGGTCGAAAAAACTTTTGAACAATTTCTTTCAGTTGCCTTTTGGGTCACTCAATTATAGCCAAGGACACAGTGGCAAAAACCCACTGTGTCATAATAAAGACAAAAACATGCAGCAAACGAATTATGCCACCCAGAAGCGTGAGACATGGTAAGGACATTCTTGAAAGCAACAGGGCCACAGATTGAGTTTGAAACAAATCGACCAAAAAGCGTTGAAAACCAACGTGTTTTCCACAAAGTCGAATTCTCAACAGCGAAGTCCATAAAAGACAAAGATTCAATGTGCAAACTAACCCATCCACAATATGACCAGTGAACTCTGCAGATATCTAAGAGAATTCACCATTGCAAAACGTGTCAAACGGGATTCTACGGATGTATCGGTGGCGGATGCTCGGATGCACAGGGAACGGATAACAGGCCGATGTGAAGAATGAATGCTGAAACAACACAGCAGGCATGCTAAATCCCTCGGTAAGAGGAATGATGAAAACCAAATGGACACTGAAGCAGCGCTGGAACTATAAACCTTGAATACAGATGTGGGATGGAAGGAAAAAAAAAGAAAAGCATAAAACATATGTCAGAAATGTCACCTTGAGCCAAAATGGTATGTGATTCATAAAATTGTGTTTTCTGACAATGTTGAAATCCGGATGGGAATACGGTATTCTGGAAGTCTCACTACAATATACGCAAGAGTTTTTCCAAATTACAGCCATCCCTCGGAATGCCATCTTATCAGGTTCGACATTCACAATGTAGACTTCCCTTCCAAGCGTCGGATTTCTTGCCCCTTGTTTTCAACCCAGAAAGAACATGAATTATGATCTTTTCAATCAATCCCGTTATTTATAATTAATAGTATAAATTTAAAACGGGATGGAGTGAGAATCTGCTTAAGGAAAGATGTGGGAAGGTGAAGTATTGAAGGCTTTCTTACTCCGTCATCGATTCGATATCGTGTCGATTACATTGCCCAAAAGCTCTGGTTAGGCTAATTCCTCTATTAGGTTATTTTAGTTTTTAAGGTTAAATTCTATTTTTTAGGTTATTTCATGTTCTGTCTTTTAGGTTGTTTGCCTGTTTGCCTAAATAGTTTATTTAGCCGAATAACCTAAAAACTGTC
>Ga0126342_10013617_pt1 | contig 14381 bp, 13 predicted proteins | sample Cyp1metagenome_FD_92528 | JGI IMG/M metagenome (GOLD analysis project Ga0126342, IMG submission 92528) | Coral microbial communities from Lord Howe Island, Old Settlement Bay, Australia - Cyphastrea 1 metagenome | ecosystem: Host-associated > Invertebrates > Cnidaria > Coral ...
GCATCTAATTAATTAATTAGAATTACTTAGAAATCTGTATAAAATGAATAATCCCTTCCTCCATTCTAATGCATGAATAACTAATTAACATGACTTCGATTTGGTTCCCTAATAATAAATACCACCCTAATACTAAAAACTACCTGCCGTGTTTTGTATTAGGGGGGGGGTTTAGTATTAGGAGGAAGGGATTATACATGAGATAAACATCATGCATTATGATTATCCATATGGCTTGTTAATGGATATCAATTACTATCTTCATTACTAAGATTTACTAACCACCAACGAAAATTATGGGTTAACCGTTTAACCATCCACAAACGAACTCATTCTGTCCCGCAAGCCGCCAGCAGGTGCCTCATCTTTCGCTAAACAGATAGCTGCAGGCTGCAGCTGACCGCTTGAGCCATGAAATCCGGGGCGACGACCGCTGTTTTTTAGCCATCCAGACCTGTCCAGCCGGAGCTTTGTGGATTGTTGGAATATGTTGGAATGTAAAAAACTGCAATGAATAGTATTTGGAATATGTTGGAATGTAAAATCCAATGAACACACTTGGTGGCCCCCTGGCCAACTCGTCGACTAGATCGGAATGTAAAGTACCACTTTTTCATGTTTCAGCCGTTTCAGCCGTTTCAGCCGTTCCAGCCCTTTTAAACATGGGACATGGTTTGGGACTCAACAAACGCCTACTTTCCAACTTCCCAGTCGACCAGTCGTCCTTGGTGGTACCTGCGCCTTTGGTTTTCGGTGGGTCCATGGGGTATACAGGAGGCGAGTATTGCTGGGTTGTTGGGTTGTGGTCATACGACCATGAAATGGCAGTGTGTCAAAACCTTGTACCCCTGGTGAACATCAAAATAGCTGGTAAATGGATGTTCATCCCCCTAAAACTGGTATTAATAGGTATTGATCCATACCCAAATGGGGAATCCTTATGTTGATGTACTCTCTGGTTATGACTAACAGTTCGCCATGGTATAGATGGCACATTTATAGATGGTTTATGATGGTTTACCTATTAAAAATGGTGATTTTCCATGGCTATGTTAAATAACCAGAGGGTAATTATAAACCCAATTAATAGAGCTATGACATGCTATGACCATCTCCCAATGGGTTAACCATGGTTAACCTAATCCAACTTTTGACCGTGACACGCATGTTTTAGACAATTCCACTGTTAACATGACAGTCTAGCTGGTCTGCCTCTTAAGCAAGCTGAATCATGCAGAGACATTGAAAATTGTATCAATGCTGCAACATTCGAACGTTAAGATATACATATCTCATGTTGGTATAGTGTAATTCGATATAATTCCCTCATCCGAAGGGAGGTTGACGTTAGGTGGCGACGTGTCTTAGCACTTGTCTTCCTGTTGGGGGACCAAATCGTGTCTTGCAGGAGGCTCTTGTGTTGTGGAGCTCTACATACGTCAAAACCCTACCAAAGTTAATATGGGTTCCAATGAACCAAGTAAAGGTGATGTTTACGTGGTCAATGAATCTTAGATACCAGCCCCGAAAAGAAAATGGTTAGTACATTTCAAAGTTTGAGCCTACAAAAATGTGGTTTTCTGGAGTCATGAGCCACTCCCCCTAGGACCAACAGCATCCCAAACCCAGCATCATCCTTTCACGCAAACTGTGTTCAGAGCGGACGGCAGACCCGATCCATGCCTACAGGCCCTCCAGTGGAGATTTTGTGTAAACCAGACATCCAAATAGAGAGATTGGAAGTAAACCAACAATGATGGAGATCGTACCAACTTGATGCTATCCATATACATGGGTCTGTCCATAATTGTTCTAATAATGACAAAATAACAACTCATAGGAAGAATATGGAAAACATGTAAAATCTTCTGTGGATTCTAAGGAGTGTCAATGGAATTTCCGGTCCTCATAGCGACTTTCGCGCATGAGAACTCCATCAGTTGGAGAGCATTCATTAATAATAATTATGCTGGCACTGCAGTTGAATGCCACTGCCAGTTTAGACGTTGCAGCCTCCGAAATCCCAGTCCTAGAGACCTACATGAAATGTCAACGCTGATATGGGTTGGAGACCCTCCAGAAATCTGGCGAATCCAATTCTTGAGAGGATCATGAACCGCGATTCAGTCAGATAAACAGGTTTTTCCCAAGTGCCAGGTTGGTTTGGGAGGATATTATTTAATGTTACTGTATATAATATATTATGTAAATAATTATATATGTTGTATATCAAGGACAATGGACATGGCCCACGTCAAGGAATATTAAAATCCCTTCTTCCATCCACTACCATGTGGGTTGATTACTATGCATTCCCTTCCCCATAATATGAAACAACTAGAAACCTTGGTTTAGTAAATCTGATCTATAAAATTTGCCGGCCTGAGAGATCCTAATAGGGTGGTACTGTTAAGGGGAATGGGATTAACAACATTGTGCGTTCTTCATGTCATCTTGACATGACCGAGTGCCCTCATTTCAAGACTACCCTGGCGTGTGATCAATTTCTGCCAGCGGTCACATTCAAACAAACCGCAGAATCCACCATATCCACCCCAATCAAGATGCAAATGCACAATCTAATAATCATCTAATCTAATGGCGCCTCACAAATTTAATGGTGCCTCACGTACGCCATGTCGCTGTTATGGTGAACAAATGGAGCACCCGCAGGATGAAACCACTTACGGATACTTACGGGAGCAACGCTTGGAATATCAAAGACATATATATATCCCAGCAAGTCTAAGAGAAAACTTTTTGAGGTCTTAGGACTTCTTGGGTATATGTATATATATATATATAAATATTATGTATATATATATATATATATCACTGTCCTTGATCAAACTTTCTATGCACACGACTTTTGGCCATGCAAATCCCCATAGTTTTCGGACACTGCTCCGTCGACTGGCTCGAAATTTCTTGCTGATCTTCCTGGAAAATCTGCCCGTGGGTGATTTTCGGGTAGCAACGAAAAACCGTGGTGTTCCTGGGTGAAAAATGAATGTTTTTTGAAAGCCTCTTTCATTGAATAAAAGTTAATGAACCATACTCGTTGCTTGGGATTCCCATCATGGATTGGTTGAAATCCGTACTGAAAATCCTGGCATGAAAAAAATGCCAGCGTCAGGGCTGGGCACCGTCCCATGATGGTCACATGTTTTTAAAGGACAACTTATCGTGAAGAAATATATGTGTCCATTTCTGACAAATAAAGACATATAATTAGAATGTGTTGGAAAAGATATGAGCAGATATATAATGTGGTGACATCATAGAGTGTTCATCATTCATATCCGATTTTGGATGGTTTGTAGCATGCATTGATATCCCAGGCTATGGCATTCAAAAAGGGGATGTCCCAGGCACATGCGGAAAATCACGCGTTTGCAAAGGGGCTGCTGTAATCGGGGCTGTTTCACTGTGCACATCTGTGAGGTGAATGGTAAGTGGTTGGTGACCATATAGTTATAACTCGTTTATAAACAGTATAATGCACTTAGGGGACTCGTTTTCTTTTGTGATGTTCTGTGGAAATACTCAGGGAGAAAATCCTACACCACCAAAAGGATGGTTGAAACCCTAATAAATAATGGGATGTTCACCACCTATCAACTGGTGCAGGATTTCTTCCACAGTAGGATGCACCAAATAACCAAATTGCCTATGTATGGATCCAGTCCTAGCTTCAAAATATGTGGTTCCCGGAGTCTTTAAGGATCCGTAGGGATGGTTTTTCACCATTGGTCATCAGAGCTCTAGCAGCCTTCCAAAACAAAACCGCCACCCTGGCAGATGGGACCTGTCTGGAGTTGGGGCACATCATCGGTAGAATTGTTGTGATGTTGGAATGTGTTCTGGAATTGGGGCAATCTTCAAAATTTCTGGAATTGTTGTGAATGAACAGTGGTGATTTTGAAATGGTCCGATAGATTAGATTATTGAGGAGTTCTGAAAAAATCCCAAGCAGAAAGTTCTGGGGGGAAGATCCAGAAAGCCAGAGATCATTTTCTGGCCCAAAACCCTCATATTTTACCACCCAAAAGGATGTTCTGTTTCTCATAGGATCAGCATCTTCCAAACCCCTTTGGGTTCCCTATTGCCCCAGCTTGTTATGTTTTTTCCTGGACGGTATATTCACCACTCATTGAGAGAAAAACAACCCCGCATGTTTCATGCTAAGTCCAGTTGTTGTAAGTTACCCTCCCCTTTCCTGTCTTGCTTCCATACATGGCAAACAATCCGGTTCATGGTAATGCTTCATTCACTGTTTCTTGGGGTTGAAAAACACATTAAACCTCTCTTGATTATGCTACAGACCCTAAAAATTGACATATGCTAAATATATCTAAATATGATTAAACATGTATACATATATAATTTGAAAAATACAGTATATGAATTTAGGTATAGTACTGTATATTTAGCTCATATATATATATATATACAAGAGTAACATATCTTAATGTGATTTATTATATGTAACATTTAAATATATATATATGTATATACCATTAAAAACGTTATTTAGGTTAATATACATATCTAAACCCTATATATACTTGTATTGCCATATGAATATATATGAATATACTTAATAATAATAAAAAAAAAAACTGAAATCCTGAATTAATAATATATTGTAAATGTACTTAGATGCAGATATAAAGGGAACAAGGCAAATAAGGAACCCTGAGCAACCTACCACCTGCAAGGCCGTTGTTTCTGGTGCATCACCTCACAGATTTTTCAGCGTCCGTGCGCTGCTGAGTGTGGCGATGCACCGGCCAGCCAAACGATGAACGGCACGGCCGTTGCATCGCCAGAGGTGTCAAGGCCTTGGGTGCCGGGCCTGAAGGATTTGAGTTTTCCATGTGTTTTGGATATACCCTATGGATCTATGGATCTATGGTTATTTACCAACAAAAATGGGGATTTGAGCAATAAAGGTGATGCTTCAGTGGGATTGAATGGAGTTTCAAGCATGGCAAGCTGGGAAATTCCCGAACTCAATGGAGGTTCGAATGGAACAAATCTCCGAATTAAATAGGTTTTTTGTTCCATTGCCATATTTGATTACCGGAGGGTATGTGGGGTTGAATACAAATATGTAATTATATAGTTAGGGGATGTATGGGGAAATACTTCACTGGTCATTCATCAATCATGGGAATGTGGATATTCATTGCAGATTACTACGGTAGATGGATGAAATAATAAATCGCTTTATATACATCCATTGCTGCCCACCGAAAGCAGGGCCCCAAAAGACGTCCGTCTACTGGGTGGGTTACAGCGGGATATGCGGGGAAAAACATCATAGAAGAGGTATGCACCAGCAATCCTGGAAGAAAATATCAATTCACCTGCTGAACAAACCAGTCGTTTTGAGTTTTGGAATCTCCTTTGTTGGAGGCTTGGTCGTCGCGGGCGTTGGAGGCTCGGTCGTCGCGTAAACGCGCGATTTTACAGACTGCACAACAGCAAGTAACTGCGTGTTTTTGAGCGCTTTTTCGCGCGAATACCACGGTTTTTTGGGGTGGGGTGGGGTGGGGGGGTGAGCTCATGTTCACATGCACACTATCTTCATGCTACGTTAACATGATCTTCTCTTGCACTTGCACACTATCTTCATGCTACGTTAACAACTGCATACAACAGGGTGGGGTGGGGTGGAGGGGGTGGGGTGGGTTACTAACGTTCATGTTTACATGCACACTATCTTCGTGCTACGTTAACAAGATATTCTTTTGCATATCTTCATGCTACGTTAACAAGATCTTCTCTTGCACTTGCGCACCATCTTTATACTACCGTTAACAAGATCTTCTCTTGCGCTTGCAAACGCTTCAAAAGTCTTGAAAAGACCGGCTGCCTTGAACAAAGCCCTCATTTTTTTGATCGTTGGTGGTTGACAATGCCACTGAAAGTGAAATTTCATGAAATTTCCCGAGTAAAAAACCAATTGCGCCGCAAAAACATCTCAGGTCGCATGAGCCCTGCTCACTCGCAAATCCACCAATTAGCTGCAAAGCGGCTTCTCGAACACCCTGTCTTGCATTCAATCTTGTCATGTCAGCGTTCGCCTTGTACAGACAAGAACGACAAAACTTGTTGAATGTCAAAACCAGGGGATTGTTATAATATAACAACTCAAACAACTCATGGCTGCCGTGAAACAAAAAGACACAGAGTGGCTGTGGAGGCGTGCGTTTACAGGGCGACCGGGCGTTGTTGGACAGTTCCCAAAATTGGTCAACTGCCATTGAAACTGGCTGGTATTCACAGTGACTTTCGATTCCAAGGGCAACCTCTAAAAACCAACCAGTCACCATGATTCCTAGTTCTATCAGCACTTGTTTGGAAAGGTGAAGACTGCATGTTTAGTAGTTCAAAACAAAACAACATGTTTTTTTGGGTATATGCAGAAACAACCACATTGTCTCTATTCCCATTTTATAACCTCCTCTCATTCACCATGGTTTATGGAAAATCTACAATTCAAACGAAAAGTCTTACAATCCAAACATGGTGATTTCGTGTTAAAAAAAAACAACTTAAACCGATTCTGTGATCCACGGTCAGCAATGTGGCTAGGATCTATAATCCTATCCCGCTATAATATTAAATACCCATAACCCCTTCGATAGTCCCAAATATGTTGTTTCGTCCCCTATTAAGTCATGGTTTCTTGGTGGTGTTTAATATTAGCCGGATGGCATTTTTTACCGACAACTGGAATAAATTGTTGGAGTTGCGACCATTCATGAGTGGATTGACCTGGGGGAACATTTTGAGAAACATATGGTTTTAAACCCCAGAAATATGGCTTTACTGCAACTTGTTCCTTCAACCATTGATATTTGGAGGGCATAATGCGGTGAAAAATGTTTCCCAGTTCTCATGTTCTGCCTTTAAAACCAAGTCTTTGCATTCATGACTGAGAGGTCCATCACGAAAAGGCATCAAGAACAACATATTTCAATGTGTTTAATAGGATATAATTATGATATAATAATATTACTATCCAATATTAATCATATTGGGATATCATGGGATATCATATTGATGGATCGCAGCCTCACTGGGGACGCCCCACTGCGACGTCTGCGACTGCGAAGCCGCTTTCTCGCCATCCGAATCCAGGCCGTTCGTTGCGTTGACGAGGAGCTGCCTGACAGACATGGGGAGGGGTGATTTTTTTTCAGTAAACTAATAGCCTACTTGGATGTGCATCCCGCTTCATAAGTGGTTTATACTGCATATAAAACCCGTATGCCCTATAATCCCATAAATATGTACATTAATAAATAATATATATATATAATATACACATTAAATATATATATATATATAATAAGTGTGGATATTCCATATATAATTGGGGCATATTGGGGGTATAACCCATTTACTAAGTGGGATGCAGCCCCATGGAAAATGGCCCATAGGCCCAGAATGCCATAGATGATGGCAAACCTGGCAACAAAATTCATGTTCTGCAAAAAAAAACTAGTATCCTCTGGTAAACTAGAATAGCTATGGAAAATCATAAAAAAAAACATGGGTAAATCAACTATAAGTCGGCCATTTTCTATAGCTATGTTAAAATAACAGAGGGTAACAATTGATGATATCTAAGGAACAATGGTCAGTTATAGTTGCTTTCGTGCTCAAAATCATTATATAGCGGTAAATTTGAATGGCTCACTAAGCTGAAAGGTTCGGCCAATAAGGCATTCCAGTAGCGTTGCAGTGAGGCGGTTATAATTTATCCAGACATTCCCACTATATGTCCCCATTATGCCATTGTTGGTTATATATTCCCACTACCCATCAAATCCCCAATGCTGGGTATATTCCAACTATGTTCCCCATGATATTCCAATTATTTCCCAGAAATCCACTTATATCTAAATATATCCATGGGTAAATTACAATATTTCACTAACCTGAATTAAGGCCATTTGGAGATGATTCGCCTTACTAACCCGGATTCCAGTGAGGTCGCAGTGAGGTCGTTATATTTTACCCAGACTTGTATCTAAATATATTTCGAATATTTATGGGATATCTATATATCTAATTGGGATAATCAACTATGTATCCCAAATCTTGCCTATACATTCTATTTCCGGCCGGCACAAAATGCAACGTCTGCAGGTGAGTCAGTCCGGTTTAACGACACAAGGGCTTAAAAAAATAGAGGAACTCCTATCAAAAGACACTCAATATTTATAGAGATCAATGTGTACTTATCGTATGTAGTCAGTTATATTCATTTAATATACAGTAATGTATACATATAAATAAAATAGAGAATGTATATATTATATATATATTATATTCATGTTAGAGATACAATGTACATGTATGTATATAATATTATGTGTAAGTATGTATGTAGGTAGGTATGTATGCATGCATGCATGCACACATGCATGTATGCATGTGACTGTGTGTGTGCGTATGTGTGTATTTGTGTATGTGTGCATGTGTGCATGTGTGGAAGTATGTCAGTATGTATGTATGGATGTATGGATGGATGGATGCATGCATACGCACATACGCACATACGCACATACACACACAAACATACAAACATACATGCATACATGCATGTATGTATGTCTGTATGTGTGTATGTGTGTTCTGTATGTGTGTACTGTATGTGTGTATGAATGTGTATGAATGTGTATGAATGTGTATGTATGTATGTATGTATGTATGTATAAATATATATATATATGTATATATGTATGTATGTATGCATGTGTTATATGCGAATCAAAATAGATTCAAGTACTCCAAGACTTTCTGAGTTTGGGTATGATTTGGGGGCTTAGGTTCCCTCCCAAGAAGCATCTAGATCCAAACTGTAAAATACATATTAATGTTTATATATATTTATATAATTATATATATACATCATATTTAACTATCTATACGATATTCTCAATATTTACACAGATATACACACATCATTTTTCACTATATGTAGATATATTGTAGTAGACTGTGTATATATATATATATATGTTTAAGCATATATGTATATATATATATATATACAGTAAATAAATATATATATATATATATGAGTACAACTCATGATTAATAATACCTTATTTGGTTTGCCCCAACGGTCATGTCCATACCTAGCTTCATGTCTGAAACTAGAGGCAAACTCATGGGAGGTTCAATCCGCTGCAAGGGTTTTTGCTATAGGGCTGAGTTACTTGAGCCATGAAAATACCCCTATCCCTTGTCTTAATACTGGTTGGTTGATAGGTTTCCTTACTATGGGTTATCATCCCCATTAAACCAGCACAATTCCCTATAATCAATCCACAATGGTATCTTTGATAGCTTACTTGGTGTCAATTTGATGAACCAACTCAACTAGGGAGGCTGTTCAGCCACAAAGTTCGCATGGTTTTTCTGGGGACACCCTGCAGTTCCATTGTGGTTCATTTATCTCTGGCTCAGTATGCTCTTCTCAATTTATGGCAAAGAGAAAAGAGCAAACTGACTGACTACTTGCCCATTGTTGCCAATCATTGCTGCCGGTTGGTTGATGTTTTTTCCTGTTTACGGTAGGTCCCTGCTGTCGTTGATTAACTCGCTGGGGCTCCCTTGCTGCATCAAAACCGTGCCCTGCTTGAAGGTTGCCCTGCTCTGGTCCTCGCTGAACATGGTAAACCCTAAACCATCCATGGGACTGATGCATGGGTATCTGCAAGAACGGGGGATACTGCAAAAAATGCAATTTTCAAAGGCGGAATTGATGAATGCCTTAAATTTAGACATGGATGGCATGGGACATCGGAAGGCTAAACACCAGCATTGTTTCTGGGAACACAGCAAATATTGTTTTTTTGTCCAGGTCCCCATCTATTTTTGTGGGATATATACCATGATTATATATATATATATATGTATATGTATATAAATGTATATGTATATATATATATATATATGTATATATATATATACATATATATATATACATATATATATACACATATATATATATATATTTATATACTCATCAGCTTCCAGCACAAGTGTTCGCAACCGCTTTTCATATTATACGGTTTCAAGGGGGTACAAACTAACTTTGCTCTGTATCCTCAACAGATTCGGCAGGCAACCCCACGCCATGCCACGCTCATTTTTCACTGACGAAGGAAAGGTGACGCAGCTGGTATTCTTGGCCGTGGGACAGCTGGTGGCATGGCCGGTGGTACGGCAGGTATCGCGGGTGGCACTACGGGTGGCATTGCCGGTAGCAGTGGCATCGCTGGTGGCAAGGCTGGTGGCATCACCGGCTGCACAGCCGGAGTGGGTGGCACTGGCTGTGGCATAAATGGTGGGAGTGGCCGCGGCATAGCCGGTGGCACAGGCCCCGGTACAGCTGGTGGCAAAGGGTGTGGCGCAGCCGGTAGGATTGGTCCTGTCACAACTGGTGCCACAGGTGCCACAGGTGGCATAGGTGGCACAAGTGGCGGTGGGCGCGGCAATGGAGGCGCCAGTGGTGGCCGTGGTAGGACTGGTGGTGGAACCATCAGTGGAGGCGGTGGTGGTGCTGCTGCGATGGGTGCGGGCGCTGGGGTTAAACGGGGCAAGGCTTGCGCTGTAGGCAGCGTCAGAAGACGAAGAATTTCTCCTCAGCTTGCGGCTGATCTGCTCGGCGTGGATGATCTGCTTAGCTGGTTAAATTCATCTGATGTATTGGATGTCATGTTCTGAATGATCCGCATAAACATCTATTCTTTGCATTTGCCAAAGCAAAACACATCCGTCAGATAATTCGGTCTTGGGAATCGGAATGTTGTTCCATTATATAGTTTCTGGGTGAGGTATAAAATAAACATAAATAAACGGTATCCATAAATCTTGGTACACAAATGATACCTCAACATATGTTCAAAGCAAAAGGCATCCCTCCAACATCTTTTTGATGTACAATACAGTCTATCGTTTCAACGTATTCCTCCACATGCTCAAATTCCAGGCAAAACGCATCCCACCACCAGCAATTTGTTTACGAAATTCTACAAGGCTATCCGGCTATCTCGCAACAGCCTTTACATGTTCTCCAAATTTCCAGGTAAAATCCATCCCTCTAAACTTTCTGCCAAAGGTCCCATCTCCACACATTCCATCCGTGCCACCTGCTGCAAGACCTCCTGCGGTGTTGAAACATTTCCGGCTGCGGTATCTGGATGGGCCTGCCAGCGCAACAGCTGCAAGGCCAGGTCAGGCCGAGAAAGCTCCAAACAACCTCAGTGCTGAGGAGAACACCCTTGTTTTGATCGAAAAGTCGCTGAAAAAAGTAAAAGGGTCAATAGTTGGGCAGTATTGCATGGTTTCTTCTTCTCTTTGTGGTGTGCCTCCTGTGATTTTCTACTGATTGTGCGCACGCTGCTGGTAACGTGTTCTGGATTTTTTGGAGTTAGCCACGTTCTAAAAAAGGGTTCCTCGAAAACTTATCCAGCGACATTGCCTCAAACTGAGAGGGAAATTTCTACAGTTATACTTATGTACAGTAACAGAAAAAAACAAGATTGTACTCCGTCAGGGAAATTATCTTGAAATATTTTGAACTACCTGGCTTTGTCTGAAAAAAACCTATGCCTATGCCAAATTTTGCTGGTTCACAGTTACGAATCATGTTGCCTATCAAACTGGCTATTTGGTCTCCCCCACTTCACACCCACAACCAACTGGTGCCTAGCTGCATTGCAATGGCCAACTTCCGGCAAAGTCGGAGACTTGCAAGGGACTATTGAGGCGAAAGCGGCCCTGCAGCAGAAGCTCCTGTAACTCGGTCCTCAGCTTAGCGCCACGCCACGAGGAATTTACTACCACCATCAGGGTCAAGACCAGTCAAAACCCATGGAAACCTCTGCAGGTCCAGGTGAAGATAAAAATTACTGGTCAAGGGATTTTCCATTGACCTAAAAAGTCTGTGTATAGCTGATATCTGTTGATCCAGCAACCCATGTTGTAACCACTGCAACTGTGAATTTCAGGGCCCATTCACTGGGAATCAATTGGTTTTGTTTGAAAATTATAGGGAAACACACACCATTTAATAAACAATGTTGAATATTCTGTGTTCCCGCCGTCATGAAATTGGTATTTTTGTTGGTATCCTTCAATTTGTGACAGACACCATTAATTCCAAACTTGTTTTTTGCGCCATCGAGTTGATAGTTTGCTTCGTGAATCTGGCATGCTGGCCATCTGTCCGATGTTTCCCTCAGAACCATCATTTCTAGGGCTTGGCCGGACAGCCTGTGAGTTCATTATATCTCCATCATTGACGGGTCTTAACACCATCCTTTTGTTGGTGAGGATCACATTTCTCGTCCTCACATCAACATTTGTTTAAGCCATATATGGTCACATCACATGTTTCACACGTTTATTCTTGGTGCAAACACCCTCCAGCAAATTGACATAGATATTGAGCAACGATGAAAAATGGTTGTTTCTGAATAATTACCCCTATGATTTCTCCAATGTTTTTTCCATATTTTCTTGTCTGATTGCTGTGCGGTAAATCTGCATGTTTTCAACACTGATAAATGCGGGTAAAACCATCGTTGCCTGCAGATGTCCCCTTTAGATCCTACAATCCAAGCTAATAGGTTGGTATAATTCAACCTGTTCTACCTGTTGAAAGGTTAACCGGCAGTTCCTTCTTCACCATTCGTTTCTGCACACTGTGGGAATTTCTGTTAGAGAGTTGAGCTTGTCGACGCCTGGAATATCCTAAGTCACCTGGAGGATTGATGCGGCAAAATTGATCAAACTGGTCAAACTGGAGGATTGATGCAGCAAATTTGATCAAACTGGAACAGCTTGGTCAACAGTTCAAACCAAAGTGCAGGTACGTTTACACGACATCATGGATGGGTCTTCGTTGGCCTGTGCCATCCATGAGCCCACGGGCCCCCTGCGAATGCCAAAATGAGGAACCGAACAACTGACCGTTTGTTATAACGGTTTTCACACACACATAAAAAAAAACACACTACTGTGTTTCTATGGCTTGCTCAATTCTGTTTCCACTTGTTTGTTCAGATGAAATCCAAAAATCCATGTGATGAATCCATGTTTGTTATCCTGCTTCGGATTTGTTAAATCAGGTTAAAACCCCATAAACCATTATAATCAAATGTCTATTTGTTGTATAATTAGATAGGTTACATCCCATTTCTATGGGTTAAATCATATTAAAGCTATTTATCCAGTAGAATCTCATCTAATATCCCCATTATTGATGTATCTATTTGCTTGACATGTTCAAACTCATCGAATAGAAATCGCCATTGAACTTCCCATTACAATTGAATACCTTCCGCTAATTCAACATATATAGCTATGGAAAATGCGTCGTTTTGTTTGCTGATTTACTTGAAAAATGATGATGTTCCACAGCTATGCCAGTTTACCAGCAGGTACTGTATTCCAATAAACATATCCAGTATTTTGCGAGAAGGTACTCAACTCCACAGTTCATACCTCACAAACGTCCTCAGAATGTACGGCTGGATCCATAGGGTCCATATGAAACCGTTGAGCTGCCAATTAGTTTCAGGTCAACAAAACCAAACAAGGATTACTGAGATTCCTGTAGATTACTGAGATTGGAGCATCTAAATTCGAAACATAGAAATGTTCCAAGTAAATCCCCCATCTCCCGGTCGTTTCCCAAGTGGCGCCGTTCCCCCGCGCAGGATCTGCTCGAAGGCCGCCTCGGCCTTTGCCACGGGTTCTGCCTCCAGTAGCTCGGCGAGGTGGATCAGGCCGTTGTGACGCGACACCTGGAGATTGGGATGGAAGTTGTAGATTTTAAAGGATTTTTAATGATGGGGCTTTGATGGGATCTAAACAAATTTTGTTTGGGATGGAAGATGATTTCAATGCGATGTAAAATAAGATTTTGTGTTGATTTAAAGGATGTTGATAGGATTTCACGGGAATTCAATGGATTTCTGTACGGGATTTGATAGGATTCAATAGGATTTTAACGGCATTTGATAGTTTTGTTTAACGGGATTTTGACGGCATTTGAATCGGAAAACAATGGTTTGATTGGTTAAATGATTGTGTAACATTCCAGAACAAACGGCTATTTCTCTGATGTTCTTTGTAGCTATTTGTTCCTTTAGATCCAGCCGTATCTTCTGAGGAATACTTGGGGTATAATTTAGGGAGTTATGGTCACCGACAGAATTATGGGAAAAAAAAAAACGTTCAACTTAGACAGGCGGCGCCTGCGTCCGATTTTTCCATAATTAGGTTTTTCCCCATAAGGGTTCAAAATATCCCGGAAGTGATCCGAACCTTTTTTTTTTCCATAA
>Ga0126342_10013618_pt1 | contig 14380 bp, 11 predicted proteins | sample Cyp1metagenome_FD_92528 | JGI IMG/M metagenome (GOLD analysis project Ga0126342, IMG submission 92528) | Coral microbial communities from Lord Howe Island, Old Settlement Bay, Australia - Cyphastrea 1 metagenome | ecosystem: Host-associated > Invertebrates > Cnidaria > Coral ...
CCATTAAAAACGGGGCTAGTCATCCAATGGTTCATAGGGATTTATAATAACCATTATTTTTGGATCCTTATTATGGATGGGATGACCATCAACCATATAGTGAGTATTGACCATGGCTCATGTCAACAATGTCAAGAGATGTCAAGAGATGTCAGATGTCAAGAGCTGTGAAGCCTCAGGAGCTCTTACCGACTCTTACCGACTGCAGTAGCTGATGTCACTATCATCCGCCGAGGAAAGCACCGCTACATTCTCACGGACCTCACAAAGCGCAGGATCTCGTGTTGTGACCGTTGTGACACAGATGTACCCAACCCAACCGACCCAACCGACCCAACCGACCCAACCGACCCCCCAAAAGGACGCAAGGGCTTACGGTTCACATAAGGCGATTTGACCGAAAAAGGATGGCTTCAAACCAGGAAGCGTTCTGAAGTTCTGATGGCGAGTGACCCATATTACCCATATTTCACTTTGATTTTGTGAAGTTTGCAAAAAGCGATGACTTGCCTGGAACAGACTGCATTCCTGTGCGAAATGGCGGGCCAGGAAGAAGTGGCGCGAAATGTGCTACCCTTGGAGTTGCAGCCAGGCGCAGAAATCCGACTCAGGGCCTGAAATCCATGCGTTTCAGTGCAGTTGTGACTTCAATGGCGGTGCAGGATTTATCAAGCCTATATCCAGCCTATATCAAACCTGGCAGGCGAGTCAATGACTTGGTTCATGCCGATTCATACTGTCCACGTGAGTGGAGTCAACTTTGCAGAATCTTGGCCAGACACATCCAGACACTGAAACCAGGATGCCCTGAGTTGTGACCTATTCACCAGTCCTATCAGCGACGCAATCTACAGTTTCGTGTCTCAAGCAGTAGTCAAAGCATACCAAAACTCTGTTGAAAGATGTGCTCAAGCTAAAAGGTCAGCCCTTGGCTTGCCTTCAAGCCAGAGTTGCTTTCGATTTGTCCCAAGGACAAGTTCCCGATTGAGTGCGATGGTGAAGCATGCATTGAAATCTACAGTTTCTTGCTCTTCCAACACGCCTGTTGGTCTTACAGGTTTCGGCGCAAAAGGGCCTGCTTCAAGGACATCATTGGTATATCTGGTTGGTGGTTTGGAACCATGGAATTTTATGACTTTCCATATATTGGGAATAATCAATCATAATCATCCCAACTGACGAAGTCATATTTTTCAGAGGGGTAGGGCTCAACCACCAACCAGATATGATTTTTGGCCATTTTTTGGCTGAGGCTCCAAGAATGGATGCGGATGGGAGCTTTTGTGGAATTCATTGCGTTCCACATTCTCGTGCCGTACAAAGGACCTGTGCTGTTTCGTTGAGGCACAGTACAGTTCGCTGTTCGGATGGGATAGCTGGATAGCTGCATTCCGCTTTTAGTTGAGCGATGTGCCCAAAGCTCTGTAGGACGCATACATATATCTTATATACTGTAGATTACTGTAGGTATGCATATGCATAGGCATATAGATGATCATAGATGTTTACATTTATTGGCATATCGAAAGGTATATTTTAGATGCATGCGTGCATTTTTTCACATACCCATGAGGACATACATTTATATAGATATGCAGTGCATTGCATTGCCCTGCATTGCATTGCATTATACACTGTCTTGCATGGTACGATACGGTGTTGCATTGAAATTCTACGGTATGGTCGGGTGGTGAATGTTTGCACTCGCGCGTGCAAACAAATGTATGTATGATCTGTGTATCATTTTATAGATGCAAGATATAGTATGTAGACCCAATGCAACATAGTGTAATGTAGTGGCAGCGATATTGTTACAGGTACTGGTACTGGTACTGGTGGTGTATGTAATGCAAGGTGCAGTGTATACCGTCCATGTGATGCAATCTCAAGGAGAGGGTGCGATGGTTCAAGCTCACCGCCAAGCACTACCCCTTTCGCAATTCACTGCAAGTTCAGGGTGTCGTCCATGCTGGCTAGGTGCATGGTCCATAGGTGGAAGCTGGAGGCTGGGCCCTTGATGAGTCTTGATGACATATGGTGACCATGATGTCGGTGATGAATCATCCGATGGCCAAAAATGATGACCAATTTTGAGTTTTTGAGTCCTTCCCTGCTCAGGCGACGTCCCTGGAGGTAAAACTGAAGAGAGAATCACCCAAGAATTCACTTGACAGCCGCTGCTGGTTGGCTAGTGTTGGCCCGTATCTGGGACTTGCAAAGGTTCGTAGAGGATTGTAGCCATTTGTAAAGGCAGTGAAGACCGTGTGAACACCAGCAGCGTGTACGATGTTGAATCGCGGCAGCCTGGGCAGCCTGTGGCCGAGAAGCCTCCGCAACATTTCAGACATTTTCCTGTTGGATCCTGTTGGCACATGCACAATGGTGAGCATCAGGATACATTTTATCCATTTTTATCCCCAAATTTTAGGCGAATCTTCACATTTTCTCTGGAAAAACCGTATCCTGCCACTTTGGCAGAATCTTCTCCGTCAAGTTTCTGTCTGAAGAGTTGCAACATCAGAGTTGGTACCGTAGTGTTTCCTCTGATGTTGGTGGGCTGCGCTTGCACCCGATCCCTACACTGGTGTCAAAATTTATATAGGCGTGCAATTGACCAAACTCAGAGCCGAACGGGCCGAACGGGCCGAACGGGCCTGCCGAACGACTCGAGTCTAGATGACAGTTATGACAGTTATGCGGTCGAATTCTCCAATGATTTCCGTTGATTCATTGATTCATTGAATTCATTGATGCTGGTGTTGGGAATCTGGCTGACATCCCAGAGATCTAAATGGACGACCTGGGATCCTGTGGCCCAGGAAATCGAGCAGCAAAGAGTCGGATGTTGTGTAAAAATATATGTCATTCATTTTCCATGGCTATGTTAAATAACCAGATGGATCCAGATGGTAAATGATCCAAATGAGTCCAAGCTTTTGAACTTTGATGAACTTTGATTTTCAGGGTGTTTTCTTTGCACTCCTGGCCCTCAAAGGGGGCTGTGCACATTGTGAGACAAGCTTTCGACGTGAACATCCTGCTGACAGATGCTGACAGTCTGTTCATAACTTACGGACAGAAGTGACACAAGGCAGCCAAAACCACTTTCAGCAACGTTGGCGCCAGTTGGCGTTTGCCTTGTCTCCCGATCTTGTGACCAAGATGGACAAGTGCAGTTATCATGCGCTAGAAAGGGAAGCCATCACCCGAAGTCACACCTTTGCACAGAATTTCCGCTGTGACTGTCCGCTTTTAGGTTTTGCATCTGCACCCCCAAACAGACTAAACAGACCCACCAAGAATCTGGAGGAAAGAACAAGCATGTTAGCTCTGTTAGCTGGACACCCTGCACGTCATCTATGGACTCCATGACTCTAGGCACAGCTGACCAAAACCATGGAGAGCTTTGTCAAGTTCGGAAGGAGGTGCACAAGGTTTCTACCGCCCAGCGGGAGGGACTCGTGGCAAGGGACTGTTGACTAATTCTTACAATTTCCTAGCCAGGCTATCAGATAAGACCTAGTTTGGCTCAGCAGTATGTGTGTACTATTATGTATCTATATTTCTCTATGCATAAGGCTTATCAAATTTATCAAGGTTTGGTGCTCAGAATAACCTTTATTGGCCATAAATTTGGTGAGTTTGCACTGCACCTTCCTGGAACTTTTCCGAGGCTCGGGGAGTCTCCGGGGATGTTTTGGGGTCATGTCATGTGCATTCGCTTCGTCCGCGTCCCCGTGCTACCGTGCTATGGCTGAGTCTGACATAGCATCAGTACCAGTGCACCATTGACAGCTCGATGAGTCATGCCTGGCATCACGAGATTCAACAGATTTCAGGGGTGTCGCGTCTTGAGCAGAACCTCAATCTTCAGGAATCTTTCATGATCCAATCGCAAAAGATTGCAAAAGTCTTAAAGCGATATGTGCACAAGTCATCAGTGATCATCAATCTACCGCACAGCATGCCAGCAGCACGATGCATATACATATATATTATATGTATACATTATATATATATATATGTATATTCTTTACGTATTTGCACGGCAGAACACTACTGGAATTGCAAGTTCCAGAGGCAGGGTTTCTTCACAGCTGGGATTGGCGATTAAAGCCAAGCCCTCCGTTGTCATCGGGCCGTGGGGTTTCAGATAGAGCAGGGGGATTCATGGAGATTCCAAAGCTCGCCGTGAAAATTGTGTAAATCTCACCTGGCTGACACAGATTTCGGACGGCACTGCCCTTTTTTGCCTCCTTTTTGAGTGTTTTCCTTGTTTTCCCTGGGCTGTTCTGGCTCAGCGTCATCCTCTGAGCGTGCCCAGCGAAGCTTCTCAGATGAAATGGAAAGCCGTGGCCAAGATGAAAGGTGGTCACACTGTGGATGGAAAAGATCCTGCACCAGTTGGGAACTACTGGATAATATTGGATATTATTGGTACTTGTAAAAGTCCTGTAAATGATGGGATAGTAATTAATGGGATAAACCGTCTACCAATTGGTGCAGATTGGTGCGGGATTTCTTCTGTGTATGCTTGACAAATGATCAAAAGCTAGGTTTGGGGATACGAGCTGAAATGGTGGTCTACCAAGTAGAACTTGCCATACAGAACTATCGAGTAGACGGAGTAGACAGGGGTTGATTTGTTGCAGAACACTTAAAGCGGCGCTCTTCAATCTGTGGCCTTGGTAGACGTCACTCATGGGGTTTGCGAGCTTGGACCCATTGGATTTTTCTTTCATGGTGTCAAGTGTAAGAGGTCAGGTCACATTCCGAAGAAATCCAAGAGGTTGGAAGTAGCTGGTTTCAGCTGCTGCATCTACTACTGTTTCGCTGGAAATATATAAATATATAGTATATATAATTATAGTATATACACATATATAGTATATGTATAGTATATATATATATATACATATTATAAAGAAATATATATATATATATACATATAGTATACACATATCGTGTGTATATATGTATATATGTATGTATACATGTTGTAATATATATATATATATGATGTATGTAAGTGATCCTATAGGTGCAATTGCAGGCAATAGCTCTCCTCCCAGTCGAGTTCCGCTGCAAAGGTGCCATGATGGACGGGGAAGAGACTCTCACAGTCTCTGAAGGAGTGGCCAGGTGCAAACATGACGCAGTCTGGGAGGGACAAAAAAAAGGCAAAACCCATTTTCCGAGAGTCTTTGTCCTGCCCCCCCAATGGAGAACAAGTCATGCTGTTTCATGTCTTTCAGTGTGAGCCTTTGCCCACAAGGGCGCAACAGCATTCTCCCAGCATTTACTCTCATTTGCTTCCCATTCCTAGTCGGTGCGAAACAATGCCAGTGGCATGCACCGCAAAGGGCAGAAGCAAAGGGCGCAGATGGAGAAACTGGAACTCAGGCTGGCCGGGTTCACGAACGTCCCGAAGTGGCAAGAAAAGCGATTCCCCATGAGAAGATATGCACAAGTAACAATAAGAAAATACATATTTAAAGATGAATACGTTACTATATATATATACACATACATGCACGAATGAATACAAACAAAGGAGAAAAAACATTAATTGCTGAAATCATAGATACTGTATCTGAATAGAGGTGAAAAAGACATGAATCATTTACGCATATAGTACGCGCACATGTAGATGTTTATGGAGGTCTTTGCGATATACAATTGTCCGTGCTTTATGATTTGGCCAAAATCCTCATGTTTGAACATGATCATAGAATTGGATGATGGGAAAATTTACAGGAAAGCCCTATATTTGATGGTAAAAACCATGGTTTCCTGTAAATTTCCCTTAAACCAATCCAGTGACATGAAGGTGAGGCTTCGGCAAGTGAGTTCAAATGGCATTTGAATTTGTGGCTGGTGATCCTATGCCAAAGCAAGGGACCAACTTGGCTCCTGGATTGGCAATCCCTCAGGAGGGAACGAATGGCACGGTTCCAGAGAAGAAGAAACGGGGCCGGCCAAAGGACGACATGGCTGCAGACCGCATAGAGAGGCTTTAACGGCAAAAGCATCCCAGATAGTTCAAAGAAGTGGAAGAGTGACACTAGCTTACGAAAACATATGAAGTGAAAGGTAGTACAGCCTTAGCTTAGCTGAACTCTTCGAAAAGGCGAGGGAGAGAGATTTAGATTATTGAACAATTATTGAACAATTATAGGGCACTGTACTGACACTGAACAATTCTGGAAAATACCGAAATTGGTATCAAATGGTTCATCATGGGTCACCCAAGGCACCGAACCCGCAATGTCATGGTTTTTAGACGTTCTCGACATCTCGACGCAGGACCTCAATGCGCCAAAGCGGCCGCAGACACCCAAAGCCAAGGCTCATTTTCCGAGTGATGAAAGCTGATTCCATCAAAGTCTGTTTCTCCGACTGAGAGCCTCAAAATGTTCTTAAGATGTAATTAAATGTAATTTGTTTCTAGATAATTTGTTTGTAGATGACAAGATGTGACAAGATATGACATACCCTCTGGTAAACTAACGTAGCTATAGAAAATCACAATGTTTAATGGGTAAATCCACTATAAATGGCCATTTTCAATAGCTATGTTAAATTACCGGAGGGCATTTTTCAATGCATGATTTTTCGGACCTCAAATCCCTTCTCCGTGTTGTGGAAGGTCACAATGCCAGCTCGCGATCGATTGAAAACCGAGAGGCCATATTTAAGCCATTTAAGTGTTGTTGAGACACCAGGCCTGATGTGTCAAATAGAAAATGCTGGAATGGCAGCAAAACATAGCAAAACTAGTTTGGAGAGTGTTTTTGGACCCCAGTCAAAACCGTTCCAAAGTTGGCGCAGTTCAACACCTCTGTGATTTGTTATTCTTCCCACCCTGTAGGCCTGAATTGATGACTGACTTGAAAGCCATGTTCACGGCCCTCAATGAGATTTGGGAACAGGCGCCTGTTTGAACTTTGCTGCGCCTATTTTGCATTTCACTTTCTGCACACAGCAGGTTACAGCTACACAGTGCCTACATATGCTAATCTGGTTGGTGGTTTGGAACATGTTTTATTTTTCCATATGTTGGGAATAATAATCCCAATTGACTATTTTTCAGAGGGATAGGTCAACCACCAACAAGTAATTTTTTAGATGGAAGATTGATCCGTGGATTGATGGATGATGTGTCAACAGAGTCAACAGAGTCACCAACATAGAATCGCACCGGCGAGTTGTTCCTGGAGGTGTCCCAGGAAGAAAAGGATCGGTTGCAAAAAGAGTGACTGCCTCAGAGTTGGTTGCACTTTCTTGATGTTGCCATATGTTGCCACTTTCTTGTATTTTTATAAAACCATTTTTTTCTTTAGATACTTGCACTATCTTGCGCTTTAGCCGTGCACTTGGGATTTGAATCAAGTTGCAGCACCTAAACAGTCGAAGCAGCAACGGTGACGATTTCGCCAACCTCCAACGTACTTGAGCCTCCTGAAATTCGTGAGGTACGAAGAAGAAATGGAGATCTGGAAGCCTAAATGGGAAGCTTACAAGAAGACTGATTCGTACAAGGAATTTTGCCTAGCCAAACAGGACACTGCCGGGACAGTGCCGGGACAGTGCCAGTGCTGGTTGTGGCTCCTGGTGCCTTCCGGTCTCTCAGTGGGAAGGCAGCGGAAGTCTCCAAGGTGCTTGGACACAGTTTGTGGCATGACATGGGCAGGAGCGTAAAAGCAGAACACATAAATCAAGCCATGAGTAAATAAACACACACACACACAGACACACACAGACACACACACACATGTATATATATATAGATACATATATAGATGTATATATGTATGATATACTAACATATAATACTGAAAAATATAATATAATATAAAATAACAGAATAGAATATAACATAACATCATATAACAAAATATAAAATTATATGATATCCTACTATATTATATACTAGAATCTAATATTATATTATAGTCTAGTATATAATATATAATATAATCTAATAGAATATACTCTAGTCATATTCAAGATATATAACATCTAACAAAAAGAAAAACTAGTATAATATGAAATAATGTAATATAATATGACCCAATATCATATGACACAACATTATATAGTAAAATATAGTATAATATGATCTGATATGAAACATAAAATATAGTATAATATGATCTGATATGAAACAACATTATAGTGTATGATATATTGCAATAGAACATGATTTAATGAAATACATAGTAGAGCATAATACAACACAAAATAATACAGTATAACATAATATCAAATAACATAGTGTGATGCAATACAATAAAATAAAAAGTAATATATTAAAATCTATGTTATAGCATAACATAATATAATCGGAAACGGCAAATTATAATAAAATATAATAAAATATAATACAACATAATATAATATAATATGATATGATATGATATGATATCATATGATATTATAATTTTATTTAATATGCTATTATATTATAATATAATTTAATATGACATGATACCATATTATATTATAATATAATTTAATATGATATGATACCATATTATATTATGATATAATTTAATATGATATGATACCATATCATATTATAATATAGTTTAATATGATGTGATACTATACCATATTATATTATATTACATTATATTATCTTATATTACCTGTTATTATCTTATATTACCTTGTATTATCTTATATTATCTTATGTTATCTAATATGATCTTATCTTATATTATATTATATTATATTATCTTATATTATATTATATCATATTAAATTAAATTGTATTGTGTTATATTATATTATATTGTGTTATATTAGAATATATTATATTATATTATATTATATTATATTATATTTGTCTTGCTTCAGGTTCTTAGGCCTTGTGGCATCCTGCATCTCAAAAGCATGGCAGGAGTACAAGGATAAGAAAGAGAAGAAGAAATTTCTGAAAGCGGAATCTAAAAAAGCACCCAAGAAGCCGACGACCCAGGAAGAACAAGACTGACCATAGGACATGAAGGAGCTCCAAGGGAGCTCGAAACTGTTCCAACTCTTTATCTCCAAGGTCCATTTTTTGAAAAAACAAATTGCTCAAAATTCAGCTTCAGCAATGTTTAGCTATCCTTTTGCATGTATGCAGGGGGTGTTCGCACCTGTTATCGACTTAGCAGACTTAGCAAGACTTAGCAAGACGAAGTGCTGGCTCTGGGCTTTCAGGCCTCGCCCCGGCTACGGAATTTTTTCCGATGAAATCCGAAACAGGGTCAAGGAGGCCGTCGGGATATTGTGAGGCTCTTCCCAACCCAAGATATCTGCAATGAAAAGGATGTTGGAAGATGTTGGAAGGATGTTTTTTGCATTGTTTCGCATTTAACATCCTGTGGTTTTCCTTCTGGTACATGAGTGTCATGGATAAAATACAGCCAGCATCATGACGATTTACAGATACCCACTACATGCCAGGAAGTGATGGGAGCAGGTGGAAGTATGGGTGACATTGGGAAAAAGATCTCCGAAGAGTGGAACGCGCTTGGGAACTCATTCGCGAGATCGGGTTATTCCGAGTTTCCAAAGCACATTGAGATTATCTTAAATGCAAGTGAATTGTAGAGAAACGCTGCCTGGCGCTTCCATTCCATTTGTCTTGCTGTCGTGGGTGGTGCTGTGGGCTCTACTTAGGCTCTCTGAGACCAAAAAGGCAGAATACCAAGAGATGGCACAGCGGCAGAAAGAGGAGCCTCTGGACTGCAAGATTGCAAAGCACCATGGAACAACTGAGCTTCTCAGGAATGCAGCAAAGGAAACACTAGGTCACTAGGGCGCTTTGAGTAGGGTGGTTTGAGATTTATTGAACTCCTGACTTGGAGAACTGCCGTGAACTGAGGTTTATGATCAAGTTTGCAGAGTACAAGAAAACACAAGATTGGAAGGTGCCCCTGTAGAACCACACTTCATAGAGTCAGTATGTCTTGATTCTTGCATGCAATTTTTGTTGGACACCTCAGGCTGGTAAATGTACAATCAGCTTTAAGTGTATAGGAAAGCTGCGTGGAAAGAGGAAGGCTTCGCAGCTTGCATTGACAGGACTTCCAGCTCAAGAAGGCGAAAATGGATGGTCGCCATGCCTTGAACGCTTTGAACCGAACCACTTACAAGGACGCCTGCAGCGCCTAATAAAAACGCTAGTGTTGCAGCAGGATGCGGCATGTGTATCGTGAGGAAAACAATGGTTGGTTTATCCAGGCAGAATGGATGTATCTAGATGTCCAACTATATATATAGCTTGCATTGGGTGCTCTTTCTGGGCTGCTTCTCTTGAAGCAAGGAAGTCTGAGTCTGATTCATCAACCGAGTAGCGGCGGCCAAAGTTCCCAAGAATAAGAAGGGGGTGGCCCCCCAACTATATCGGCTTTGTTGCTCCGACAGATTGCAGTCCTGTCAGTCAGCCAGCACAAGGGATTTTCGCGACAGTCCTGGCCAATGCTGAATCTGAACTACAGTGAGAAGCACTCCTGCATTTTTCTGCCAAGCTCTCCGCTCGGCATCAAAAAGATTTGAATGACTCTTCCATTTTGGTCAACCATGCAAGAAGTGAGGGCCAAAGTGAAGAATGATATAGTATAATGTAGAGGAATAGTGAAGAATATAGAATATATAGAATAGCACATATTTTAAGAAGCACCTGCCTCAACACAAGACCTTGGCAGCTCATGTTTAGGACGGCAGTACCCAGCTTAAATAGCTTCAGCTGTTTCGCCATGTCGCTGCCGAGGGAACGATTGGTACAGCTGATCTCGACCCTGTTGTCGAAACAAGGAACGGCCATGGTGGCAGAGGTCGAGAAACGGATTGCTAGTGGTGAAGGCCTCGAGGTCAAAGGAATCAAGGTTGACACAGGTATCTTGTTGGACGCTTTGGAGTTGCACAGTGGGCAAGTCGGGTCAGCGCCACCAGAGCCAGAAGGAACGCATGCCAGTGCGAGTGCACCGAGTGCGCCGAGTGCGCGTTGGTGTCCATCTGGGAGCTCACGCTGGAGCCCGGGAGAAGCATCATCGTCCTTGTTGAGCAGCAAGGCGATCATGGAATGCGAACAGGCTGAGCCTTTCCTTCGTTCTGTGACTATCGAGGTGTCCGAGGGCTCTGTGAGCTCGTCCGGGTGTGTGCCTGTTTTTCCAAGGCCTGATGTAATGGAGAAACCAGTGGAACAGCTGGGTCCCGGACCTGTCGAGGTCGTTGCTCGATTTTTGTCACGCCGTGATGGCCGTGTCTATTTGCGCCTCAAGGCTGCAACAGGTTGGATCAGCACCCGCTCCTGTGAGGACATGGCACTGGTGGTGCTGACACCCAAAGCTGGTGAGGATCCCCTGGAACCTGCAAAGTTCAGGACGTGGCCTTTGAAGTCACCTGCCATGGAAGTCTTGCCGCAGGTTTGGCCAGAAAGCAGTGACGCAGAGAATGCAGTGCTGCAAGGTGCTTCGAATGATGCGCAGAACATGGGAAGCCAAGGGAAAGGACAGAGTCAGGACACCGAAGACGTCACAGAAGAGATTGAAGAGATTGAAGAGATTGGCAATGATCCCAATCCAACTGAGGGAAGTGAAGAGTCTCAAGGTTCGGAGGAAGCTGAGGAAGCTGAGGAAGCTGAAAGCTCAGAAGGCTCAGAAGGCTCAGCCCAAGACCACGAAGATCTGGATCTGGAAACTCTTGAAGAGAACGTGCAGGGAGACAATGAGACCGCAAAGGCCTCAAAATCCTCGAAGCGTTTGGTCCGAAAGTTTCGTATCATTTCTGGGCGGCTGCCAGTGCTGCGTAAACCTGGAATGTCACATTTGCTTCAAAGTGGCCTGAAGACTCTACAGAAGGGGGAAAGCTTCCTAGCAGATGGTGTGTTTTGGGCCAAGGCTGAGCAAAGAGCATACCTCAGAATGACACGTGGCTTGGGGTGGATCTGCGAGCGATCCAAGAACGACCTGTGGCGTTTAGGCATTGTCCGAATATCTCAGAGGAAGACACCTGTGAGTAAGAAGATGGCACGTGCTGTGGCATTCCGAGGCGGTGACACTGGAGGTGTAATCCGCCTGCAGAAGGAGGATTTGACCAAGAATAGCCGTGGGAGGATAGTCAGCAAACGTGCATCTGAAGCTTCCAAAAAGCGCGTCAACGAGACCATCGGAAAGTGGACTGAGGCTGTGAAACGTGCCAGAACTGAACTCAATGTTTCAGGCTTCGCAGTCGTGAAAAAGGGCACGGAGCTGTATGAGAAAGCACAAGAGCACTTCAAGAGTTTAAAGTGAGAAAAGGTGAGCTGATGATCAGCTGATGCATGCTGACCCGCTCTTTCAGATTGCCTTCGTCTCAGTGTGCCAGGCTAGAAAGTCTCTGTTTCACCGAATGTTTCACACCAAGATAATTTCGAAAGACCAGCGCTTGAGACACCAGAACTTCATAGAACTTCCATCTCGTTCCTCTTTTCATCCGCATCTTGCGACTTTCTGCAGCGTCTTAGCCGAACATCACGGCGGCCTGCTGCAGGATGCCCCGACCAAGCCGACCAATGCCTTCAGTCTTTTCAAAGCCAAGCACCTGAAGCAGGTCATGGAGGCTCAGAGTCAGAGTGAAGCAATCGCAAGATACAAAGTCACTCAAAATCTACCCTCTGGTAATTTAACATAGCTATTAAAAATGGCCCATTTATAGTGAGTTTTCCCATTGAAAATGGTGATTTTCCATAGCTATGTTAAATTACCAGAGGGTACAACCAATCAACTTCAACTTCACGGCTGCAGGAAAAGAAAGGTGCCAGTTCTGGAGAGCTCAGTTCCTTGGCAGGCAAGCTTTTTTCGCGGGCAAATGTTGAAGATGCCCACGAGGAATTTGCATTTACTTCGGAGGGCTATGTTTTGACTATTTTTTTTCCGGCATGTTTTTTTTAATTAATTTGGTTCCCTGAATCTTTCTTCTCTGCTTTAATATTTTTTCCGTTTCAGCTATTCATTTTTCTGTTTTCTACTTTTAGTTTTAAGTCTTGTGCTTCTGCCTCCGCTGTGCTGCTTTCCTGTCTAAATGCGTTAAGCAATTGGAAAGTTTAATAACAACTATTAAAGGCACTGAATGAATCGAACCTATATAAACCAACCCTATAAATACATATAAATACAGCCGCCAACCTGAAATAAACCACAGTCCAGCAAATTCCGTAGAATGGCAGCTTCGAGCTGCAACATGCTACAAAGGCCAAAATGCTGCAAAATGCCGTAGAAATGGCATGCATTGGCAGTTTCGAGCTCCAAAAATGCTGCAACAAACCATTCCAAAACGGAAACAGGAAATCCTTCAACAATTCCAGACCCATTTAGTTCGCACAAATGGGACGTAGGCCAGGGTGGACCATACTATCAGATGGCTGGCGGCCATCATACGCATGGCAAATCGCAAGGCCAAACACCACATAGATTCCCGTCAGAGAAATCCCGGTGTTGCACTTGCAGTCTGACAGGGGCATTGACAACAACTTTTTGTACACCCAGCCTGCTATTGGTTCACAATCTAACTCAAAACAGAATTGTGTCTGCATTTGATTGAAACATTTGAAGATTGTTGTTGAACAAATAAACGGTAAGAATGGTAAGATCGCAAGTGGTTTGCTTCTTTAAGGCAAGATTTTGGGTGAGAAGTGGAAGAGCACCTCGCCAGAAGAACGTGAGCCCTTTGAGACGGAGGCGAGGAGCTTCTTTTGTCAGAGGTTTTTTTGTTGTGTTTGCTCCTTTTTGTCTCATTCACTTGCGCCGACTCTACCCAACAAAATGGCCACAAGGGTTCAGAACATTTCAGAACCACCAGCCCGGCATTGGTTTGATTCTTCTTGCAGGCTGGGAAGCTCAAGGAGGAGTACAACCAGTAAGTTTGCCCAGCTTGTGCTCAGGGTGTGTATTCTCATTCAGTGGCAGGGAGGATATCAGATATATCAGGGTGGTGAATTTCGAGCATAGGTTGCTGAAGATCAAACGCAAATAGAAAGGCGTGCTTTTTGAAAAAGCTGCCTGCATCCGAGTTGCTTCTCAGGAAATTCGCCGAGTTCAAACGTCAAAAGGCCGCGCTTCTCTTCCCAAAAAGATAGAGATAGATAGATAGATAGATAGATAGATAGATTAGATAGATTAGATAGATTAGATAGATTAGATAGATTAGATAGATTAGATAGATTAGATAGATTAGATAGATAGATAGATAGATAGATAGCTAGATAGCTAGATAGCTAGATAGCTAGATAGATAGATAGATAGATCGATAGATCGATAGATCGATAGATCGATAGATCGATAGATCGATAGATCGATAGATCGATAGATCGATAGATCGATAGATCGATAGATCGATAGATCGATAG
>Ga0126342_10013619_pt1 | contig 14380 bp, 12 predicted proteins | sample Cyp1metagenome_FD_92528 | JGI IMG/M metagenome (GOLD analysis project Ga0126342, IMG submission 92528) | Coral microbial communities from Lord Howe Island, Old Settlement Bay, Australia - Cyphastrea 1 metagenome | ecosystem: Host-associated > Invertebrates > Cnidaria > Coral ...
GGGAAGGTCCCATCGCTTACCTCGTGTTTTTAACAATTTCCATCAATTTCCATAAACCAATGTCCGTCGAATACATATTTAGTATTGCCGGGGTTTTTACGGTTGCTCATATATATATATATAGACAAAAAATCAAATACTTACTGTTACTAGCTAGTACCAACATGTACCAACCATTGAATCACCATTACATATTCTCTCACCAGCTCGTAGGTTCAAGCCCAAATAATTATTGACTAAACATCCGTATCTTGCCATGTAACTGGGATGATCCTCCAAGTGGTACTATCCGTACCCACCCAAGTTTGCTTAGTTTCTCAATGTTTCTCATTTTCACCTGTGATTTCCCTCTGTTTGATGGCTAAGCCCTCTTTCTTACTGGTTCATTATTCTTCAGGTTTTTGTCCTCCATCCGAGCCCTTAAAACAATCGACTGCCAAGCTACCGCTTCTGCCACTTGGCTTGCCTCGCACAACATCACACTGCACTGCTCCAGCATCACTGGCAAGTGGCCACCTTCCTTCCAAATCCTCAGTGTTAACTCCAAGAATCCAGCACATCTGCAGCTGTTCGGCCATGTGTTGCATTTGTGCTCTAAACTTAAGGGTTATATAAACAGGATTGCTACCCCAACCACGAGGGACGAGGGGCTATATATTTTAGAATATTGGACAAGCGCATGTTGCAAGCCTGTTGTTGGATATCAAAGGAATAGGACGCTTAGAATAAAACATGCAACACATGCAGATTGAAATTCGAGGGTGAACTCTTCACCACACAAATCCAAATGCGGCCAAAATGCAAGGATATTGGTGGCATCATATGTCACCAACAATACTTTGCTTTCCAGCATGAACCACCCCCAAAGAATAATAAATAATGATACTAGTAAATCGATGTAAATCGATGAAATGGAGAAATACGAAGAAATCGAACTGCAAGCCTACACCAATCAATACTCGACAGCTGCAATCATTCTCCCGATATTTCTTGCGGCTCAGATTTGGATCCCCGAAACAACATAAACAGAATCATCTCTGACCCCACATCAAAATAAAATACTCAGAAAATCGAAATCAGAACCAATCTGAAATATCACCGAATTTGGAATTCGGACTGCGCCATTTCAGCACCATCCCCAGGATTCCACTGCGCGTTTCGGCGTTTCGGGATGCCAAGGGACCATGGACGACTGAGGCGATGCTCCTCGAGCTGATGCACTTGGGGCGCCAGCTGCAGTGCTCTTGGCCCGCAGAGCTCCACCAGCTGCTGGCTGTACCTCCACGGACCCAGGATGACCCAGGATGACCCAGGATGACCCAGGATGACCCAGGGGACCCCAGGGGACGGGGTGGGGGTGGATGGCCATGGCCAGGGTGAGGATGGATGATTTGATATGATTTGATATGAACTGATGTGATGTGATTATGATGTTTGAGGATTAGATTGATTAGATCTCTTGGGTTGGAAACATCTTGCGACACGAAGCTTGGTGCGCCGGACATCTACTCAAGCTGACGTTGCCATGGAAATGGAGCCCCTGACATTCTTTATTTGCATCAATCATAGCGGCGTTTGTTATCATGATGCTCATCTTCTATCACTCCCAAGCTTGATATACTCCATAATTCCTTGACACAAATCAAAGCGTAGCCCTTCCCGAAGAAAAGACAACAATAGAAAACATCAACACTCCAGATAAATCATCACAAACATCATCAATCATCATCCCATGAATCATCAATCATCATGAATCATCATCCCTTCACATCTCTTCACCAGCCCTTTGCATCGCCAGGTGGCCATTTCAAGGGGGGATCTTTCCCTTTGGGCGCCGCGGTCCTGGCCCTGGCTGCGAGCACACGCTGTTCCCAGCGATGTCGCACCAGGGATGGAAGTTCCAAGTGGACGCGCTCGGGCACCTCTCAAAGAGTCAAGGGGAATCACTGAAGCACAAGGACTGGTTGATTTTAGCTGCAAAAAAGTCCTGAACAAGTTGGGCTACTAAGAGTGACTTGAAGATACTTGAAGTAAAAGCGAAGTGGTGATATTGATGTAATATGGGCCAGTCAGTATGGGCATTTTGATGTCTGGGGGTTGGGATTCTGGGGGCTTGTAAGTCTTGTAATCGAACTAATTTCAATTGGGCCATCAGACCATAGCTAACTCTAAGTTTTCTGCACTCCCCAGTTGCCCCAAAGGCTTGGATTACCTATAGATCCATATAGATCCCCTAAGTAGTGCAGGTCCCCCATTGGAAAAAAAACGCTCCAAATCATCAGCAAATCTAGGATTGTAGATTATCGATTGATTATCCCCGTGAAATTCCATTGTCCAATAGTTGTCCATGAATTCTCTCCCTCTCTCTCTCTCTCTCTCCAGCGCCATTTGTCCATGAATTATCCGTTGATTTTACCCATCGTTTATGTCATATTATATCCCTTTTTAATCTTCCCATTACCCTCTGGTAAACTAACACAGCTATAGAAAATCACCATCTTTCATAGGTAACTCAATGAACTAAATGGGCCATGATGGGCCATGATGGGCCATGGGCCATGTTCAACAATGTTCAACAGCTATGCAGCTATGTTACCAGAGAGTTATCTTCAGCCCCACCGAAGACGCTGTTCCGAGGTCAAGGCACATGTTCCTCGACCGTCACCACGAGTCGCTGCCGCTTGGGCGTCGCCGCGGTGGACACCGGCAGCGCCGCGCTGCCGGGGGAGCGCTGCTCTTCCGAGCGGCGCTCGCTCAGCTCATCTGGTCAGAGATGGGCTGCTGGGGATGATGATTTCACTTTAAAACTGCTGGAAAAAATGGATTTCACCAACAAAACTGGTGAAACCTGTTGGATTTAACCAACAGACATGTTGATCCAAAGGAAATGACGAAACAAGTGGGATTTAAGCGACAATACGTGGGAATCAATGCTGATTTAAGTTGATTTAAGCATGCAAATTGCTGCATAATAGGGACTAAATGTGATAGGGTAGGAGGTTTACAATGTTTTTTCTTCTTGATGTGGTACTGTAAGCCCAATGATAAACAACCCCCAAATTTAACAGAAAATGCGTGGTGTACGCAATCCCCAACAGCCCCTTAAGTGGTGCCGTTGTTGGGTTACCAGACTCGGATAAAAATCGGTCATTGGGGTTGAACTTACAGCGTGAAGATCCATGTGGGGCTTCAGATGGTTTTCTCCGCCAAAAAAAACGAAAATCGTCGAAAAAAGGGATCGAATGGGGCAAACATGGATTTAAACATGGAAAAAAACTGAAGGTGGTTGCAATAGTGTTTCTCATCAGATGACCCAAGTGATGTTGGCCAACAGTCGGAAACTGGGTTCGAAACTTTTATAGCTGGGAGATAGCTGGCTAAGTTAACTTGAGGCAAAATCGGCAAGCTGAGTTTGCACTGTTGAAAATCAATTATATACCAGGAAAGATGGCTGGTAAGATGGATGACAAGCTGTGGCAATTTTCCTCGGGCATTCTCACGACATTGGCAGCAGCAAGGATGATACAATGAGATATGTGTACTTGGTGGCTCATCTCACTTAGTAAGTGGGTTATAACCCCAATTATAAGTGGATTAACCCTACTTATCCCATTTAGAACTGGGGTTATAACCCACTTACTAAGTGGGTAGTTCGCCACCAAGTAGATGTGGATGAAAGACTGGGGAGGTGAGAGGGTACTTCAGCGGCCCCCTGGAATTCACCATTGACTTTGCGTCACAGTAGAAATGCGCCAATGTTGGCACGCTTCCCCCTAAGCAAATTTGTTGTCGGCTGGTTGGATATCATTTGCCAACACTGTAATTTCACATAATTTTCGTATATACATATTATATACATATTATAAATATGTAAAAACAAATAAACAAATAAATATATATATAATTATGGATATAACTATAAATAATTATATATAATTATATATATGTAATTAATCACATCATATCACATCCTTTCAATTTGCCCATGCCTGCCCCATAATTTACCGCATTTTTTATTGAATTGCTAAAATCCACATAACTTGGAGAACAAAAAACTAAAAGCTAGTGTCCCGTCCTTTATTCTTCTCATCGCGTGGTCCTTGTGGCACGTTCAGCGAGAGTGCCATGGCACAACCAGGTTTAGTCCTTGATTCTTCTGCCGAATTTGAATGACCTGGATGCATGTCTCCAACTGACATGTTGCAAGAAAACTGTCCTGCTGGAGTTTCTCATCGTTCTATCCTTTTCTTCCCAGGGGGTCCAGGATATTTTTGATTGTCAACATGCTGAACTAGCTGAGTTGACACACCAAAGGGATACGTTGAATGCATTTCAATGGCTTTAGAGGTACGAGCTCTGATTGTTTTTTTATCATTTTGACATACCAGATGATGTTTTTATGTTCTTATCAGTTCTGATTTCTGCCGTTGTGAAATAGCTTGAAAGCCAGCCAGTTTCGACATGTGCACCTCCTAACCATCTTGCAAAGGCGGGCCGGCGGCGGGTTGATCCAGCTTCGCAGCCCAAATCAATCACTTTTGGCTCTCTCTTTCCAGTGGTTCCAAACAAACTGTTCTTGGAATCAAATCCGGGAAACATCCCGAGAAGGCGGATCCCTTCGGTGCTCCTGGGGTCCCCAAGCTTCTCCAAATCAAAAAGGTCGGTGCTCACAATCGTGGGCGTCTTGTAGACCAACATAAACCTGGCGCTGCAGCTGTTGCTACCCAGATTTTTTGGGGTCGAAGTTCTCCTCGAACAAATTGCTGTCATGTAATCATGATTACATGATGAATGTATATATATATATTATGTGTTGCGCATACCAAAAAAGTGCAAGCCATGCTGGAAAAAAATCCGCTCTATAAATGTAGCAGTCCTCTCCATGAGATGAAGCCTGTCACGACCATTCACGTGGGCCCAGGCTGAACGAAGTCCCAAAACACGTCAGCCCTGCTTAGCCCCTCGGTCCAAGAAGTAGTTGTGCCTTAGTATTGGTGACATCAGGTAATGGGGTCTAATGGCCCCACATGGCCCCAGCATTGCAGGATGGAAAAGAAACTTGTTGAAACCACCAACTATGGTAACATATGGTCACCCTCTCATGGATAGGTATCTATAATATTCTATAATATGCACAACAAATAGAGCCCCCATGGATAACTTGGATATCATTGACCGATTGATGGGGCATAGAGTGCACAAAGACCTGAGCTAAACGACCTGCAAGAATCCACAAAATCATCAAACTGCGTCCCCAAACCCCAAATAACAGATGTATACAGTAGATTGTAGCTGTGTAAACAAATAACAAATAACAAAGTGTCTTCCTGTCTCCCAAGGTGTAGCCTGTCCTATGTGCCTCCTGGGGGGATGGCGCGTCTCGCCGTTTCTCAGCCTCGCACTGCTTCCGCCAGAGCCATGGGGAGAAGCGATCTGGGTCCTGGAGTCATCTTGAAGTATTTAGAATATGTTTTTGTCAAACATACCTTCTGGTAAACTAACATAGCTATGGAACATGGCCCATAGAAATAGATGGTTTACCTATTAAAAATGGTTATTTTCTATAGCTATGTTAAATTACCAGATGGTATTCCAATGGTGGTGATGATGTTTTACAAAACATATCCAAAAATCCAGGATGAATATAAAAAAGATCAAATGTGTGCAGCAGCGTAGCTCTCTGTTCAGAAATACACCTTTTCACACAGGCAGTGCCTGGAAGATTCACGCTGAAGGTCAGTCCTTGAACCAATCATTCTTCGCAGCTGTCTCCTCCTGTTGCACGTTGCACATCCGGAATGTGTGTTGATATCACTAGCAACACATTGATGTGTGTATAGCGTGGTAAGTCGCACAATAAATGTTAATAAACCATCCCCACCAGAAATGGATTGTATGAACACTCCAACATTGGAGGTTTATTATTGGAATTAATTATCATGTTGGAGGTTTATTATTGGAATAAATTACCATGTTACAGCAAAGGCACACGTTTTCTGTTTTTGTTTGTTTTTTATTTCCCTTTTGTTCTTTATTTATTTTTGTCCTTTCTCTTTTTGTTTCTTTTTTTTCTTTCTTTCTGTTTGTCTCTCTCTCTCTCTCTCTCTCTCTCTTCGGCTGTTGCAAAAACCTCAGATTCGGCATTTTTTGGGGCTGGATACAGCTCCTAAATAAATGGAAATAAACTTATGCCAACATCACTCGAGCATCACAGTCGATAATGTATTGTATCCGTGTGTGTCTTTGGTATATCACGATCGAATCCGGTCCATTTGGCATGGTTTGCATCCCGCTTCTGCTGTTTGATTGCTCTCCCCATCTTTTACGCTCAAAACACAAAATGACATTTCTATATCAACGTGCTTTCCTCGCCGGGATGAGAAAGCCAACTGTTCACTGTTTGTATCAACCTGGGTGCGTGTAAAATTATACTCACCCGAATCTGAAGGTAACCCAGCGAGCGGTTGCCCATCATATGCCGGTAAATCGACCACGAGGTTTCTCTGCCCGGAACAGGGAACCACCACGTGACTAGATTCGGGAGGTGCCATTTATCATTGGAATGTTTGCTTTTTATTTGGCGGCCCTATTGACAAACAGTTTATTTATGATTCAACTAGTCCCTATCCAACGATCAGTATTTTGGATCTATCATTGGCATAGGCCTGGTGGCTGCTTAATTGATTGGAATTTTAAGTGGGAAGTTTCTAATCCAGGGTTTACATGTCCTAGGAAATGGATGAAGGAAGCATGCGCAGGAAACCCCGATGGATCAAAGTAAAAGGTGCTTAATGTGTGTAAAGCAATAGTAAGCCATCCCCAATTTTACCAAACAAATGGGTGGTATTGGTTCCCTTCTGTAAATCAATCCGCTGACAGATGCTGAGTTGCGGTACCAACCCAGATTGCCAATCACAACCAGGACCATCGTGGGGAGGATAGCCCAAGATGCCCAAGCCAATGGTTCCCATACCCTCTGACCCAAATGAAGTTACCATTTGACGTAATTAAGGGTGTGGCTATAGTGTCTAGATTTGCTTGTTATAGTTAAACCTAGTTATAACCATAACATGATCGCAACTGCTAATTGTCAACATGTTGGTAGTAATCATGGCTGATATTAGATACCCTGCCCAAAAATGGATGCTCCGTTTACACGGCATGCATATTTTGCAGACAATATAATATACATGTTCTATTTTATGCTTTATATGGTAAGGTATAATTATATATATATATATATTATATATATATACACGCGTGCATATGCGTGTGGTATGCACCACCACGTATTGTAACCCGTACAAAATAGAGAGTAAAATCCTACTCAAATTTCAATGATGCATGACTTTCTATCTGTCTGGGGGTTCCTATACTAGCAAAAAAATATAAAAGACGATTCATCATCAACCTCCATGATTATAACACCAAGCTCCATGTGAATATAGATTAATTATGGATATTAATACAAGTGAACCTCCATTGATCTAATTATAGATATTATCTGGTTGGTGGTTTTAACCATCTTGAAAAATATGAGTTCGTCAATGGGAAGGATGACATCCCCAATATATATTATGGAAAATAAAATTCGTGTTCCAAACCACCAACCAGCCATTAGTTCATATCTATTAGTTGACAACTATTCTGATTAAATCAATCCACTCATAAACCACCATTTCTTAATATATATAGGGATTTCCCATTTATAGATCTTGCCATCGAAAACCTCCCCAGTGGATTTCCCGATTTCCGCGCCTGCAGAAAGCTGGAGAGCCGCCTTGCCTTTCGCCAGCTTCGCCCCACAGCTCCTGGAGATGTTCCAGGTCTGGTGATTCCCGGAGGGTATCAGTGAATATCATATAGATACAAATGGATGTGGGTCAAAATGGAAGACCTAGGGGACCACAGATGTTAGTCTAGTTTAGTATTAACCATCCAATTATTGGGGTACCTAATTTTGACCCATACCCAAATATCATAGATAGAAAGATAGATAGATAATTCTAGATCATTATAGATCTATGATACTTGACAAAATATAGAGGTAGACATAACTTGAGATAAATATAGAATAATATAGATAAATACATCTACCTTTTGATATAGAGATATGATATATGCATGTGACATGAAAAAATACTATACACTTTTGTAGGCATTGGATGCGTGTGGGAACTGGGAGTGGAACCAATGGAACCCACGGTCGTTGAACCATCCAAGATTGTTGGCTCCCCATGATATCGCAGTTCTAGTTGGCTTTACCCTCTGGTAATCAAACATGGCAACGGAAAAATCAGATTTAGTTTCATGTTTCTCAGATGATTCTCCCATCCAAAATGCCAATTTTGTTCGGGGATCTTCGAGGTATTTCCCAGCCAATATTTCACGCCACCGGAGGGTGAACCAATACCATCTGCTTATTTAACGTAGCGAACTGGAGAATCACCATGATAAATATCTAAATCATCAAAAAACATCTATTTCTATGGGCCATTACCATTTTCCATGGCTATGTTCAAAAACCAGAGGGTAATGATCCATTGCCGGTTATAGGTCGATGATTCTGGTCACGCCTCCAATGACGTCCGTCGGGGATGCCTCGAGGTCAAATGGGGAGGTCGCCAACAAAATCCAACAAACATGGCGTTTCAAAGATGGCTGGTTGGTGGTATACCTACCCCTCTAAAAAAATATGAGTTCGTCAGTTGGGATGATGACATTTCCAATATATGGAAAAAGAAAATTCATGTTCCAAACCACCAACCAGATCAAAGATGGAGTTTAAAATGAAAAACTCTGGGATTCACTATCCAACAAACATTGAGATTGGATCAAACGAGGAAGCACGTGGGTGTTGAAGACCTATTTGTTGACTTGGGACTCAACCACAACTGAAGATCGACCAACGTGGCACTCGGAATATAAAACAACACCGCATGTGTCAGTGTGTGTGTGTGTCCCAAAATGTGATGCTTTTACAGACGCCATGCAATGGCTGATCATTACAACATACAACAATATAAATAACTAGCAAGCACCAGCTTTTTTTTTAAATGCGCAATCACAATGGTACAACAATTACGTATGCATGTCCAAAACTGTGACCACCTCCATGAAAGTTTCTGCAACGCATTGTTGGAACACAACATTTGGGGGTTTTGGGATGCTTTGGGACAAACCATGTCCGCATCTGAATTCCTGTGCATGCTTGGCTTCTTGCCGTGTTAAAATTCTGGCTGCAACTCCTTACCAAAATAAGACCTTCGGCACATTCGGCACCTTGAGTTTAAGCAGATTAATGTGGCAAACCCCATCAAAACCTATCCTCAAAATCACCAGAAATATCCAGAAATGGATGTTATAAACCATCCCCAAATGGTACTTGTTGATCGTTGGCTTTCCCACATGATATCATCCAAAAACTGCCTGCCGTCGCCTGCCTGCCATGGATCAGTCAAGAAAGCCTTCCAGCGACCAGGCCATTGATACCGATGATACTCAAGAAACTGTGGCTCCTTGGGCTTGATAGTTTCTGATCGTTTCAGGGCTCAGCATAGAAAGAAACCAACCTCTAAAGAATCCTTGATGGACCCTCTCGGAGGCCTCAATTCGGCGTGGCCCCATGGCACCTGAGTTCAGCTGGGATGTGGCAACAAATCACAGTTTACGAAGAGTCGTTGCATTGTGGCTATGGGTCAAAACCCTGGCCAAAAAAACAAAATAGCTGGCAAATGGGTGTTCATCCCACTAAAACTGATAATAGGTTTTGACCCATGCCCATTTCAGAAATCTGGGGTGATCATGGGTGATCTCGGCAAACTCTCCCGGTGTGCGATTGAACATGGGGCATGCCCGGCATGCCCCCCGAATTTTGGCTCCTTTAGTTTGTTTAGTATAGGGACTATGCGTGACAATGGTGTTCAACCATGCTCAACCGGTGGATGGATGCGACAGCCTCTCACAGGGAAGAGATGGGCGGCATGGAAGCTCGAAGCTTTGTCGAGCCCGGGCCCCAGTGGTGTCTATGAAATGCGTGGGACTGTTCGGTGGTGGAAGCAGTATCCATCAGTCATTGCTATTCATTGAGTGTTTGCTGAGGGATTTCCAAAAACGGAGTAGCCTCCCAATAAAATCCATGAATCATGGAGGAAACCAAAAAAAACAGCTGGAACAAGGTTGAAAGTTTCGAAAGATAATCCTTGCAAATAGATCTTACCAGTGTGCAAAAGGAACTCTGAGACTTGCAGAAACTGTCCTGTGTCCGCTAAGCCAGGGCTAAACCTACCAATGTATTGAAAAAGGGCATCTTTCCTTGCCATGAATGTTGCCATGATGTTGAAAGGCTAATGATGTGCCGGCGAGGGCAATTGAGTAGACGGCAGTGCCCCTTGTGAAAGCATGGCCTATACTCCGCAGGAATCATCGACTGCCATCAAACATGGGGGTACCAGCTGAACTGAATGGACAGTCATGATTCCAAAGTTGTAAAGCAAAGAGTCCGGTCCGGCATGTTTTTTTCTACCACAAAACCGCATCCCGCAGAGGATCAGACTCAGCACAGCTGGAAGTTGCCTCGCTCTAAAAGGTGGGAAGATCACCCAGTCCAGATCCTATCCTACAGTGAATTGCTGGCGAATTTGTGGGTGGCGTCTTTTCACCCATATGGACAGTGTTCTCATTCATGGCAAGCCACTTCTGCGCCCCTGTTGCAACCCCAAGCCAATGTGTTTATGCCTTCAGTTTATCCACACATAGTGAAAGTTTGTCACAAGAACACATTCAAAGTCGGATGAACCAACACGCCAACCACCAGCCATCAGACATGCGTTCGCAGACCCACCGTACAAATGGTTGCGGGCTGCGACTGATCTCACTCAACAAGACACCTTGGGAGATGGTTTTCTCTTGTGAGAAAAAGTGGCCCAGCAACGTCCAAGTGAAATGGTGATTCAAGCAAACATTGTGATTTTACAAACAAAACATGTTTATTCTACAAGAAAGATATTGTAATATTTATAATTAGAAGTGATGACTTAACCAAAAAATATGATTTCGCTGGCAACAAGGGTGATGTCAACAACAAAATGGTGAGTTCGCCGGCAAATAACGCGTTCACCAACAGAACTACGGGGAATAACCATAAAACAGTTGGATTCTAATTCTAATGGATATTTTGACAAGGTGAGTTAGAGTGGCTCTTGCGCAAAATTGAACAAATATCAAAAAGTTTCTCCAAACACGTGCTTTTGAGGACATGATGGAGAGAATATGGTCTCACCCACGAACTACCAGAGGTACAAATGAACTTCATGTCAACTCACAATGTCCCCGTTCCTAAATTCCAATAATCTTATGATATCTAGCTATCCGGCCGTCGGGAACCGTGGCGAACCAATCGTCGCAGCTGTTCCAGCAAGCTGCAACTCTCTGGTGATTTCCCAAACTCGTCTGTCTACATCTTGGATATGGATATAGAGGTTCCCCTCATCAAACATGGCAATGGAAAATCACCCGTTGTCCATTACAGTCATTATTCATTTTTCATTCATTATCTTTATGCTATACATAGATAGATAGATAGATAGATAGAGAGATAGAGAGATAGAGAGAAAGAGAGATAGATAGATAGATAGACAGACAGACAGATAGATAGATAGACAGATAGATAGATAGATAGATACTTAGATAGATAGATACTTAGATACTTAGATAGATAGATAGATAGATAGATACTTAGATAGATAGATAGATAGATAGATACTTAGATAGATAGATAGATAGGAAGGAAAGAAAGAAAGAAAGAAAGATAGATAGATAAATAGATAGATAGATAGATAGACAGATAGATAGACAGACAGACAGATAGATAGATAGACAGATAGATAGATAGATACTTAGATAGATAGATACTTAGATAGATAGATACTTAGATAGATAGATAGATAGATAGATAGGAAGGAAAGAAAGAAAGAAAGAAAGATAGATAGATAAATAGATAGATAGATAGATACTTAGATAGATAGATAGATAGATAGATAGATAGATACTTAGATAGATAGATAGATACATACCGCATATACCCTATTACCACCACTTAAATCCACCATTACAGCCTTGGGGAAACAGCACATGACGAACACAAACAACACCCTTCCGCCTAGACCACAACGAGATCTCGCTCGTCCTTCGCTTTCTGCCGGGCCCTAGGAGGGCGCCCCCGGACTGTTTGTTCAATGGATTTGTTTTAAGGGAACATCCACAGGAAACCATGGTTTTTATCATCAAATATAGGGGTTGCCTGTGATTTTTCCCATCATCCATTTCTGTGAAATGGTGATATCCATGTAAAAGTGTTGAATCTCTGTTGGTGTTTTTCTGTAAGGGATTCATATGATATAATATGATTTACCCTCCGGTGTTCAGATAGATGGTCGAATTTTGTGGCTAATTTACCTGCTACACATCGCGATTTTCCCAGCTATGTTAGCCTACCAGGCAATAAATCCAATGGCTATCCCAGCTCCAAATCAACTTACCTATCTAGGGGGCCGGGCACTTTCCTGTAGGGATACGATGGGGTACGAATTGATAGTACCCCAAAATTGCCCCTTCAGTTTGTGGAACACATATGGACGCAAGGCTGGCTAAACTAAAGCACCATGCGAAACACAATATTCAAACAATGATGTCTATCCAGTCCCTATAAATCAAAAACTAGTGCCAGTGTAGTGATTCGACAAATCAAGTTCAATCTATAGGTTTATGGATTTTTAAGTATGTTTAGTGATGGTTAATGATGTTTCATGATGGTTAGTGTGCTTATAACTACCTATAACAATCTAATCACCAGATTCATTCCCATTCGCTGCCTGCAGCTGCTATAGTCGCAGCTTGGATCTTTGGGCACCGGCCTTGCCAGCTTGTTGGCTAGGCCGCAACCCCCAAAAAGATGCCGTTTCAGTGTGAAACCAGGATGGTTTTTGGCTAACCTTTCCTCCATCTTTTCCAATGTTTCCAACTTTTCGATCTTTTGGGGGGTCGTTGCTATAAACCATGTTAAACCACAATACCCTCTGGTAAACATACAAAAAACTATGGAAAATCACCATTTTCATTGGGAAAATCAACTATAAATGACCATTTTCAATAGCTATGTTAAATTACCAGAGGGTAGGTCAAAAAATGGTTTCTTAGAGCCATCCTTTGGTCTATGGGATCACGAGGAATGGGACCAATCCCAGACAGTGGATCAATATGATCAATCCCAATGGGATCAATCCCCTGCCATCTTCAGGATCAATCCATCATACCCGGCCTGGTAAACGTTTACATAACTGATGGGAAAAAATCACCATTTTTCATGGGAAAAATCAACTATAAATAAATGGCCATGTTCAAGAGCTATGTTAAATGACCAGAGGGTAATTATTACAATCGTGCACATTTAAGCACAACATAGCACAATTATACTATACCACATATCCGTGTGGTACTCCTCTACATATTTTCTCTCACTAATCACCCGATATTAAGTTATAAATTATATTAAGTTATACAGTAATCTATAACCATCCTGAACAAACTGAACAAAATAGAATGTGGAACTGCGGGGCTGTCAATTAACAAACTATTTTTCCGCAAGCTTTTGTGAACATGCCATATTGATCTATATGTTATCTTCTCCAGGATGACTATAGATGGTTGCAAAACAGCACGGGTTGGGTGAATGATGTTGGCAAGGTGGGAGCATATCAGCTAAGAACTGGCACTCAAAATTAAATACAGAGATTGTGCCAGTGAATCCATATAAATCCTGATGCAGACAACGCACTCAATCCTCCCTTTGCCAGCAATCTTCCAGCAAATATTTGGAGTTCCCAAAACCGGAAAACACACACTCACACACTACATGTAGATATACATACTTGATCGTACTTGTAACGCATGTGTGTGTGTGTGCAAACCTGATTGTTGGTATACACCTATTAAATAAAACTACATATAATCATAATATATATCTAGGCATATCTAGACGCCGTATATATATATGGTGTTTTTGAAAGAATTATTAATTATTATGAAAATTATTCTTATTACTCATATTATCCTTATTCATTATCATTAATTATTGTTATTATTGCTATTTATTATTATTTCCCCACCTGCCAGGTGAGGGTTGTTAGATTTTATCAGAGCTGTTCTCCTCCTCCTCCGCCTCCTCCGCCTCCTCCTGCATCTCCTCGTCCTCCTCCTTGCAGTCCAGATCCCAGTGGGCACAGCCGGACCTCCACCGCGAGCTCCAGATCCCAGTGGGCACTGCCGGACCTCAACCGCGAGTTGCAGATCGCAGTGGGCACTGCCGGACCTCAACCGCGAC
>Ga0126342_10013620_pt1:0-12500 | contig 14379 bp, 12 predicted proteins | sample Cyp1metagenome_FD_92528 | JGI IMG/M metagenome (GOLD analysis project Ga0126342, IMG submission 92528) | Coral microbial communities from Lord Howe Island, Old Settlement Bay, Australia - Cyphastrea 1 metagenome | ecosystem: Host-associated > Invertebrates > Cnidaria > Coral ...
TAAAAAAGGTTTGAGACGACCAACCATATATATATATATATACATACATATATACATATACATATATATATATATTGCTGAATTTAGTTGCGTGCCACCTCATAACGAAAAGGAAAAAAACAGTAGACCCAGATGAATTATCAACAACCAATACTAAACTTCTAAACAACTATTTTTGACAAATGGTCATATGTATAAATAATGCACATCTGTGGAGTATCAGCACACTTATTAAACGTCCAGGCTTCCAACTGGACATGGGTAGAACTTGGATGGCTTAAGTTCCCAAAGTTGTTGGTCTGCGAAGTCCCCATTGTTCAAAATGGCTTAAGTCCGCATGTTTGTCGGTTATTTACATATATATATATACACATACAATGTATATATGTATATATATATATATATACATATTTATTTATATATATATATATGTATATCACATGATTTCTGGATTAAATGTCGATGTTTCTTTGCTATGTGGGCTATGTGTCTATTTTCTCTGGCTGCAATGTTCTACAGCGCCAAGTCAGTGGTTGAATCCAATTTTCTGTTGTCTTAACTCAACATCAATGATGGTTCCATGTCATCAACCCCTGGAAAATGTCACCATTATTGCAGTAGATGAATAATATTTCACCAAATTATCCTCTGGTAAACTAACGTAACTATGGAAAATCACAATTTTTAATGGATAAATCCACTATAAATGGCCATTTTCAATAGCTATGTTAGTTTACCAGAGGGTATCTGCCACTTGTCTTTCATTTACTACACAACATTGCTTATCTATCCCCTTCATATATTTCATATCCCCATTGTATATCCAATTCCCATTTCCTGGAGATATCCTCAGGATTAATACCTGATATTACCTGAGCAAAATACCTCCTCAAATGATCAACCCAATCCTGTATGAATAGAATACTGGCTTTCCACAATTTTGATCATTGACAATCCATGAAAATCCGATACATATTTCTAGAAATCCGCGGCAAAATCCACATGAAATAACAAAAATCACAGGGATTCAACGCGCCCATATTGTTATTCATACGACGGTGGGTGAAGAACGAATTTCGCAATGAAAATTGATTCGAATCCCAACACAAATAATGATTGTGCCATTTTGAACCATCAAAGGGTTTTTTTAATCATATGTTTGGTCATAAATGTGTGTATGTACACCTACTATAATCAGAGTTTTATCTCGTATCTATTAAACACGCACACACACACACCTTACATCATATTAAAGTCATATATTAAATCCGTGATTTTACTCGTTTTTTGTTCATCATTTCCCCCCAAAAAAGGCCACCACGGGCAGAAACCTTCGGGGTCTTCAAAGGAGGCAAAGCCCTTGGAGTTGGTCAAGGCGCGATGATGCGTGAAGAGATCCACCTCCGTCATTTTGGGGATCCCCCAATAGCGCTGGATGGATGGTTTATTGTGGAAAAGTCCATCTATTAAAATGGATGATTAACTGGGGGCAGCCCCTATGGATTGGAAACCTCCATATCAATTTATAGGAAGAATGAATAGCACCTATTTGGAGTGTATGTGTGTATATATATATCGATATTATTAATGTTGTAGCTAACATAATATGTGGTACAATCATTGTCATAAACCATTCCCAAATTTTTCAGAAATGGGTTTTGTGAAACAGCACCAAAAAAGCGGTTTGTACCGCTGTAAGTCCTCCCTCAAGGTCGTGCTAGTGCTGATGAGGACACATCACCCTGTTCCAGCTGCAACGTTGTAAGGACCGGAAATGAATGAGGTTGAGTTGTTTGGCTTTAAGCAGGCAGCCATGGCAGGAATAGATTTTCACTCAGCACGCAAATCAACTTCGTGTCCGCAACTAATTCCAAACCTCATTGCTGTACTTTCAGAATGACCTTTGCCATTCTAAGCATGTGCTATCACCGATGCGACTCAAATACAAGATGCGCAGAACATGGATACCGGAATTGTTACCATGAGCTCTCATCCCCACTTATGACAAATTTGAGACGCACCCTTGTGTTCTGGCTGCAGCGAGCTGAAAGGTGATACCCAAAGAAGAAGCCTTCCTTCTACCCATCATAGATCAGAGTAAAGACTCACCCAAAGCTAGGGAGAGTGATGGAGAGTGGCATGATTGTGCCATGGCAGAGCCGCTTAAAGCGGGCGAAGCCGGCTCACAGGATGTCTCGAAGTTCCTGACATCCAGCTTCCTGAAGTCGTATCCATGCCTTTCCGAATTCCGAAAACCACAGATTCTCATCTTCAGCAAATTCCAGCACATAGCGCTTTAAGGAGGGATCTTTCAGCAAAGCCATGTCACTGGGCAACATCATTGCGCTGCCGCAGCGAAATTGTTTCTTGCCCTTGCTATTGGTCTCTTCTTGCCACTGCTTGTGCAACAGGTCCTGAACAGCCATACGAAGCATGTACTTCATGAGGATCGTAAGCATTAATTTTCAGAAAACGCAGATAAATGTACATACATATATGCAATACACATGATATATATATATATATATAAATAATACATTATATATATAATATATATTTTCTTATTTATATACATAAACTATATCATTGTGAAACCCCGTCCTTGAAGTAAGAATTGTCGAACTTGAGTTTGTTGTCCGTCCATGCACCATCATATCCCGAACGTTCAAGATGGCAGCTACCAACGGAGTGTGCACCGCAAAGTGCTACAATTTCCTTGTCCTCAAAGCCCTTCGGATGAAAGATGCTTCCTTGGTGCCAGCTGGTGAAATCTGTATCATGTGAAGAAAGATCATCCGCAGAGGGGGTTCAAAGTCTACTGGGGTATCATTTGACAGCTGGCCAAGCTGGATCCTGTTTCGATATCTTTGGAATACGCGATGATCCTGGATATTGAAACACCAGTTAAGGATATTCCAACGTCCTGGATATTGATGGATATTGTTTCCAGATGGATCATCCTGGATTATCCAATTGGAACCACCAACCGTCGTCCTTCTCCCATGATCCTGGAAGGCATCAACCCGAAACCTCACTGGGAAAGGTATGCGACCTGACCACTTGGAAATGGATAAAAAAAACTCGATAGCTGGCTCGCGCTCCCTGTCAATGGAGTATACCTGGCTGAACCGAAGCAATTCATGTTCAAACAAGTAAAACAAACATCCGTGTCATGGTCAAACCATGGTGTATTTGTGGTCATCCATCATGGGAATCCATGGTCAAAATGAATATGTTTTAATCCCAATCGGTGATGACCATGCACCAGCATAGCTCAATCCAACTTTTGACCATGACACAAAACAATATCTGCATATCTATTTTTACATCAGGAAACTTAGTATCAACGCAACTTACCTGTATTACGTATTGATATGTATTGATATCATATGAAAAAAAAACGAAGACATTTCATGACATCTCTAGATACCTTTGGCAGTTCATGGCAGCCAAGCTTCGCAGATGATGCTCATCTTTATCCGCCTCAGGTAGTCTCCCTGAGGCGGAGGACGCACTCTCCGAGGCCGATAGGGCATCCACGCGGCCGTAGCGCGTGGTGATGGTGGGACCCCCCATGGTTTTAATGGCCACATTGGCAGCCACCACCCACCTCAAATCTGAAGTCAAAGTAAAGTTTCGGGTATATAAATACCGTATGGATCCATATGGATCCATATGGTACTAAAAAAGCCCACTTGAAAATCAAATATGTCTTCCGAAGAGTCACAGTTGCCCTGTTTGCGGGTGACAAAAAACCTTCATGTGGAAATATGTGGACATATATATGGTACCCTCTGGTAATTTAACATAGCTATTGAAAATGGCCATAGAAATAGTGAGTTTTCCCATGAATAGCATGGTGATTTTCCAGTTCGTTATGTAAACGTTTACCAGGCCGGGTAAATATCATCATCATATACATCACCGCTTTCATCTCAGATAATCCAGGCGACAAATCCGCATGGGAGATCAATCTGGGCACATACTTCGCAGCAATGGGCCCCAAGAGACTCAGGGCGATCTGCGGCAAACCTGAGCAGTGCATAGCAGTGCTGGTTGGTTCATAGGAAATCCCATGGGAAATCCCCGATTGGATGACATTGATGATTATAAAGTTGTCCCCAATATCTTGGGTAATCACCAATAATGGATTATAGGTTATTGATGGATTACCTATACTTGATAGGATTATTGATTATTATTGATGATATAATACCCTATAATCATCAACCAACCTGCGTTCGCATCCATCTTGTGCTCCGCCGAATCTTTCAAGCGCATTGCTGCGTTGGGGCAGCCATCTACACCTGGCAGTGGTCCGGTCAAAGATCCGAAACAGGTGACGATCATTGTTATTGCCCATATCCATATATATATATATACAAGTATAATATAACCATAATATCACTGTTATATATATATATATATATGTAATTCTGTGTATATATATATATGAATATAAAGTCTAATTCAATCCCGGTCCCAATAAATCTTCCCATTCTGCTTTTCTCCTCAGACCCAGGCACCATTGAATACACCGGCGTCATGCCATGAAAGACGGATCAGAATGGGCCCACAGTTCTTGTGTCGGATGAGTTTTTCCAGATCTTCTAGCAAGTACTCATAGGTCAAGCAGCGGCAAAGCTTCATGTTCAAGACGCTGTCCTGGAATCTGCTAGCTCTTCGTGATATGTATATATATATATGTCCCATCTGTGACATGTATATCATATATATATAATATTAATGGTATGTATTTGGATTGGAAAATGAAACTCTCAACTTTATCAACTGTCCTAGGGAATGTTTAGAAAAAAAAAGCAGCAAACGTGGTTCTTAAGTTTAAGTGACAAAATGCACAGTTTTCGTTTGGTTTTTCAATCAATCCCAAAGATCTAGTGATTGAAACCACCAGGTACTTCGAAACATGTCGAATCTGTTTCACCGAGAAGCAGCTTTGCACTTCTCTAGAATCTCTGCCACATTTCCTGTTATGCCATTCACTTCCAAGATGCAATCTCCACCTTAGGGTTTCTTCGCAAACAGCTCAACATTGAACGACCAAGGCGTTTGTTGTTGTTCCATTTCGCGGTGACAGAACCCAGATCCCTAGTGGTATCCTCAGGCCTGGGGGGTTCCAGTTCTTTACACAACCCCTTTTCACAAGCATGTTTCCTTTGCTGAGCCTAGATTTTGCCTCGGGATTTTTAAAGTGCCCTTTGCAGGATTTTGTCAACTTCGCAAATCTCCTTTACAGGTTTCACCACGTTTTATCAATGTAGGAGTTACACAGAAGTTGTCACGATTCCAGAAGTCGTCACAATTCCATAAAAGTTGTCATCCTTTCATAGAATCGTCATCGTTTCATAGAAGTTGTCATCGTTTCATAGAAGTTGTCATCATTGGATTGAATTTGTCTTCATTTCACAATCCAGAACGTTGACGGAATTTGGAATGGACTGCATTTGGAAAGGCAGATTCCATGCGCAGCTAAAGAGAGCGGACAGTCTGGCCACTTGAATACAGTGCACAGATTTCTCATGATTTCTCATTCCCATGATTCAGGCCTCATAAACAAAATAAAGCCATATACATCCATATACCATTCCCCATCATCATTATCAGTGGTTTGGTTTGGCTCCAGATTTTCGGTCCAAGGCACTGTGCATCTTTTTCATCGGGTTCCGCCGGTTCCATTCTTCAGCCACACCTGAGGGAAACTGACCAGCAGCAACATGGCAGTTTCAGGAACGAAAACACCATGTAGTTTGGAATTGGTTGAAATCTAGTTTACTGGGGTTGAAAACAACATCATCTCCTATATATTGGAGTCCAATCATCAAAATTTTATGGGTATCCCGGTATCCCTCATTGGTGGAGAGACTCATTTGTAGTAACCCCGTCAGAAAAGATAGAGTTCAGTAGTTGAGCACTACTTGAGGAAGATGTTACTTTACTTTTTTTTGCTTTTGCTTTAGGTCTTTGGGACCAGCTCAGGCTCAACTCCCGACCTCCGGTGACGTGCATAATGGGTATAACCTTTCGTTCAGCCATGTAGTCCACATCGAGACCTAGCTTTGAACCATCGGTCTTGACGAGTGTGACCTCATAGAGTCTCTCCTGCCGAGGGGAGACTAACTACAAGGAAGGCTGGGTCCCGAAATATTGTATTTACATATTTATATATATATACATGTTTATATAAAGAACTTTAGTGAACCGAGGTGGTTTAGTGGCCTGGCCAGGAGAAAAGGAGAGTATGATGGGTGATCGGAATAAGGCTATCAAGCAGAAATGGGAAATACGATGGATTACGACTGGTGGGGTTTCTTCACCAAGAATGGGGAACATCATGGATGATGATGGGTATAAGTTAAAAGCTCTTCACCAGAAGAAGCTTCGAGGGGCAGCAATGTTGCAGTCAGGAAACAAAATAAATACCAGTCTCAGTGCTACTGGCATTTGACAAAATAGTTTTTTTTTTAAGTTTCACACAAAATCTACTCTAATCCAATAACATGTTTTAATAAAACCAATATTTCCTCTTAAAAACACAAAGGTACCACATCTTTACTCAGCCGGTTGCCCTCCCAAAATACTTTCCACTAAGACAATTCATCAAGTGTTGCCACTGACTGAGACATTACTCACAACGAATATTAGAATGAATCACATTCAATTCAAAATTGAATTTAGATTTTCTATGTTTACCCTAAGAAGAATAACTGTTTAAACTTTAAACTACATAAAATAATCAAGAGGTAAAATGTCAGAATATATGTCAGTTGGTGGTAGGTGGTGGGACTCCACATTAAAATTTAAGAAATAATATGTCAGAATATATGTAACTTTTTTGTGCCAGAAAAATATGTCAGAATATATGTCAGTTGGTCTTACTCAATGAGTGATCTCCTAGAAAACACTTAAAACCCTTTGCGGACCCATTTCCCATTTCTGCTTGAGAACCTTATACGGATCACGCATCATACTCTCCTTTCCTTCTGGCTCCCCATGCCACTAAACGACCCCGGTTCACTAAACTAAAGTTATTTGTATATATATATGTATACATTGTATGTAATTCGTATGATCCTATATATATTATATATATATTATTAAAAAATAGAGAGATAGATCTTATATAAAGATGTTTTCATGCATGAGTCATACTGCCCCCTGAAACTGAATGGTTTGGTACACAATAGTCACGTTGGATTCTTCATGAAGCTTCTAAGTGTGGTCTTACTGCCCTGGATACTCCTACGACATGGACCTACGTCATTCAGGACATGGCACACTTTTTTAAAATCCTATTGTGTGTATAGTGTTTTCCCAAAATCACCCCAACAAATCATCCAAATTCAGCAATTTTTAATGGGAAAGCAATGTTTTGGGGTGCCTATGCTGGGAACCCCCGAATAATGCTGAACATTTCTGGAGCATAGAGCATTCGAGGCATTCGATGTCTCATCATTTGACCCTTCTTCAGCCCGTCTTCTGGAGATGGAGTAGACATGAATAGACATGACAATTCAGACAATTCAGGTAAATCACATACTAAAATGATCAACATCGATGGTTACCTTTGGAATTCCTTTGGATCTAGTCCTGATCCCACAATACCTGATCCCATCAAATTGCCACATCTCCAAACCATCCCATTTCCGGCCCATCACTTATTGTCTTTTCAATTTTCCAATAACCCAATTGAATCATAAGTCCATAATTTGTGCCTCAATTATGTGTGTCTGAAAGTGGGCATACACTATACACCCCAAACAGTTATCTTAATGGGGAACGTGACTATCAACCACTGGATTTTGGGCTATCCTATTAAGACAAACCCAATGGTCCCTATGTCTAGCTGGTTCATGGATCCATCCTCAAGTGGATCCCCAGGATTTTCCATGAATCATCCAGCTTGGTGCAGAAAAATAGAACTTTGTCGTCCCACATTCCCCACGTTTCGCAAAATGACCAGGTTTTGCTACTGTACATATCTTCGGCGAGATTTTGGAGGCTATGAGGTACCATACAGACCTGAATTTGGAGGCATATCATGGGCATATCCCCTAACTATAGATATATCTACCATAAGTCCACAGTCCTAGTTATTTGAGTTATCAAGCCACACAGATCTACCATTTGGTTATTTAACATAGCCATGGAAAATCACCATTTTTAATAGGTAAACCATCTATAAATGGACCATTTTCCATGGCTATGTTAAATAACCAGAGGGTAAATATGGGGCACCATAGCACGTAACACCTCGGCCCTGTACGAATCATTCGCCTCTCCTGTTCCGTGTCTCCCCCGGCCAAGGTATTGCCCGGCGAGGTCGAATCGAGGATCGGCTTGGCGTCCACCGGAGGCTCACTGCCATCAATGGCCTTGCCGTTGGAGTTCACCCCGTGAATTTTCCCGTTGAACGAAAAGAACCAGTCGTAACAAGTCATAATAAGGGAAAACATGGGAAAACTATGTCATATAGATAAGCTTAAATAAGCATATGTAAGAATGATGATGATAATGATTGATAATGATACTGATAATTATAGCAATGATAAATAGAGTATATAATATTCATAATCATAAAATATCATAAATATGTTCACAAATCATACATACACCATGTATGCTATAAACAGAAGATACGATTATACGATAGATATAATACCACATCTGCTTACTTGTGTATGGGACAACACGCGAGTACCCATGGAAACACAGAATCATTGGCCATTTTCAGTACCAAACCATCCATTTTGCGAGGTCGATTGTGACCTATGTTTACCACCCACAGGGGACCACCCCAAATGAACGAAGCAATGGATGTCCTGCAAACTTCAACCCTTCCCAAAATGTGACGTCGTCAAGTGGAGGGTCAAACTTAGGTACCCCAACAGTTAGATGGTTGATACTAAAAAGATACCCTCTGGTAAACTAACATAACTATAGAAAATCACCATTTTCAATGGGAAATTCCACTATAAATGGTCATTTTCAATAGCTATGTTAAATTACCAGAGGGTACTAAAATCTGTGGTCCTCTGAGTACTACAGGAACGACGCCTGCGCCAGGTCCACTGGATATGCCAATGATATCCATTGGTTGAGTTCTTATGCGCGATTCACAGTAGTTGTTTTTCCTCACAAGTACTCTGGTCATTAAACCATATTTAAGATATATAGTTATGGAAAATAGTCCACTTAAATGATTTACGCCTTTTCACAATCGTGATTTCCACAATGGTCCTTGTCCATCGACTTGTCCATTCTTGATTTCTCCAATTCTCTGACTTTAAACAACCCCACAGGAAAAAAAAACACATCAATTCATCTCATCTTTTGCCGGGTTTGCCCCTTTACATTGAATGGTGTTCACCCCAGTGCTGAGTGGTTGAACCACCTGGGCTTGGCCCTGGGCCCCTGGGCCCCTGCCTCGGTTTGACAACACGCAGTATTACCCATGGCGTCGCGCACAGAGCGCACCAGAGGCGAACCCTGTGTCGCCCTTCAAACAACCTTTGGTCGACCACCAAAAGTGGACAAACGGCAGCGGGTAGTCGGCACGGAGGGGAGCCTCCAATTTTTGGGGCGGCGCTGGTGCTTACACAAAGGGAACTGTCGGACAGGACAACGATTTACCACAAGGTGGTGCCCCATAGTTAGCTAAGTTGGTTTATAACTCCCATAGCCCATAACTATGTTTTATGGCAGATATAAGTATAGTTAATGGGGTTTATAAACCAACTTATAACTGGGGGGCACCACCTTGCAGATTTAGATACATCATGACATTTTTTGATTTTAACATATTTTAAACAAATCCTTCTACAAAACAGTGGAAACCTCCAGTGACTCTGCCTGAAAACCCCCGCTGTATCCCTGGTGGACACAGTGAGCAGTTTCACCTGGTCCTTTCACAGAATTGATGTTCTGTTCAAGTGATAGGAATTCACAATGTGAATAATGTCCAGATGTATCTATGTATATACAATTATACTGGCCCTAGGCATATACAGTTATAGTGCGTAAGTATATGTATATATTTGTATATACAATTATATACATATGTCGTACGATTATCTATTATAATTGTCATATATATATATATATATATCATACTGTGGATGGTTGCGAAATCCTTCACCAACTTGCATGGTTGAAACCCTATAAATAATGGGATGTTTACCACCTATCAACTGGCACAGTTTTGGTCCACGGCAACGTTTCTCCCGCCTGAAGGGCCGTGGCCACCTGTTCCATTTCATATTCCTCTCCGTCCTCGCCGTTCAACATGGGGAATGATGATGAATGATGGGCATAACCATCAGAAATGGCATAACAAACCATGAAAAATGCGTGTTTTACCATGAAAAACATGGGGATTCAAGTAGGAACAAGCAGGAACAATGTTGGAACACATACTGGAGAATTATGATTAATTTTCGAAACATATGGGCTGCCGTTTGTGAAGGGCTGATGAGTCTGCAAGCCCCATTGGTCAACTCGCGACGGGATGCAGGGGACCAACCCAACCCATTTTGGCTGGATGATTTTCATCCTCTTCAGTGGAAAGGGGATCATGTGGTTAATATGTTAATGAATTCGATCAGAGTTCTATAGTTACTACTAGTTCAACTAGCACTTTTTGATGGGATTGGAATCCTACTGAGGCAGTCCCTGCCAATGGTCACTTTGGGCCGACCCATGATGATCCATGTCTTCCAAGGGGCTGCAAGTCCATAATCCAAGTCTTTCGGACCGTCAATGCCAGGTAAACGACAACTGGAACCACCAGTCAGTCAGGGATTGCTGTAAAACCCCATGTTTTTTCTCACACATCCAAGGCTTAATATTGCTGGTTAGACCATTCTATATCTCCCAATTGAGATTGTTTGACCACCTCCATATACGATGGTTGCGATGAACAGCTACTGGTATTAGTCGATTAGTAGGGGTTAGTTGTACCAATATTTGTGGTGGTTAAACAAGTATGTTCTTTGGTGTTGAGGGGATGTCATCACCAGGCATCATTGCTTACGGCTTACACACGCTTGACTACTGATTGGATCATGTTATACTTAAATCATAAAAGGCATAAATCTGGGGTGAATTATAATATATATTTCACTAAGCTGAAACTTGCGGTGACTTGCGGCCATTTGGGCATGATTCCCCTTACTAACCAAGATTCCGGTCTTCGGTCACGGTATATATCCCCCTGTAAGGTGGGTGATACCCTGCAAATCCCTGCAAAAGTTTCCCCTTATTAGCTGATCAACTATAGATGTATGCCCACTTTAATAGCACAAACATAGTAGTCCCGGAACCCCGCATACTAAACACGCCCCAGAAACTACACTGTAGTAGGGGATTAGAAGACATATTTTGGACCATACAATTTGGAAGGGATTACTACTTGGACGATCATAAGACGGACCGTGCTTGTGGTTCAAGACACCCCGGTGATCGAATTCGTACCTTGCTTGGATTCGTGAAACTTATTCCATATATATATATATAATATCATATACAGATAATGTTAATGAATTATCAGCTATGTGTATGGATCCCATATATATATATATATATTTCTAACTATAGTGAAAAATCATTGACATCATTTTAAGATGATCCATTAAGTTGGCTGATCCTGCATGTATTAAAACAACTATGAAAAAATCCTAACCACTTAATGGATTATATACTAGAAACTTAGATAAACTTAGTAGATGATAAGATGGGAAAAATCACTCAGATGAATCAGATACTCCTTGGTGGCAGGATCCATGAAGTGGAATGATCCTAAACATATCATTATACTACATAGTTGGTTGAAAACGGTTTCCCTACTATGGCTCATCATAATACCTATTGAAATTGCTAGGATAAATCCCTTACATTTAACCAATCAACCGGGGAACTTTAACGGCTCATCTGATATGGGGATATCATCATTAGTGGATGATCCTAAACATGAAGGATATTACTAACATTACGCACAGACCCCCCAGACTGCAACATTGAGGATGTCCTGTTGTCGAACATGATAAGAGAGATGGAAAAAAATACTGCGTATCCGCAATGTTTTCTGGTTTGGGATTCAGAGTTTTCAAGGTTCAAGGCCTCAGGGTTTAGAGTTTTAGGGTTTCAGGGTTTAGGGTTATTTTTAGGGTTTGGAATTGGGGTTTAGTGTTTGTTGTCTGGGAAATGCCCAAAACACTGGCCCTACGCAGGTATTTGAGCATGTCGAAGGATCATGTTTAAACAGCGTTCAAACTTTCCAGGCAAACCTTCGGGTTTGCCAGTCTTGCTGAGGTGGGATGATCCTAAACATGATGATCCTAAGCATCTCACACTTGTTCGTGGCACAATCATATCCTAAACCAGGGTGTATATACATATGTATATATATATATGTACACATATTTCCTAAAAACAAATATAAACAACTATATATATATGTACACATACACATATACATATATATA
>Ga0126342_10013621_pt1 | contig 14378 bp, 10 predicted proteins | sample Cyp1metagenome_FD_92528 | JGI IMG/M metagenome (GOLD analysis project Ga0126342, IMG submission 92528) | Coral microbial communities from Lord Howe Island, Old Settlement Bay, Australia - Cyphastrea 1 metagenome | ecosystem: Host-associated > Invertebrates > Cnidaria > Coral ...
ATATAGTTTAATTGTACAAATGTGGGTCAATCAAAAGTTTGCAAGTCCGAATTTCAATACATTGACGCACGTTCACGTACATGTATAGTATATGTATCGCATGTATCGACCCCCATTTTATCCGGATAGCCATGTTGGGAACCCTTTACATAATATGTATATATATATAATTGTATATACATACATAATATATATATGTATATATATATATATACACATAATATGTAGTTTAATTATAAAGGATATCCAGTCTCCAGTCCATTCCCAGCTTCGCGAACTGCGCCTGGAAGCTCCAGTCCGCGCACCTCCGGCCGAAACCGTCATTCCTTCACGCCGCGTTGCCGGCGATGCGAGGCGTTTCAAAAAGGCGGTGACACAGCGATGGGTGGTGATGAATGGTGTATGTTTTTTTCGCGAGAATATGACATAATAGATTATATTAATAGATAGTCAGTAGAGTGGTAAACTCAATTAAAAACACCATCCTGGAATCCTGTCATGTGTTCTCCGTTATCCCCGGAGGTTTGTTCATGGGTGGATCCCCAGGCTGGTGAGCGGCGAGAGTCTGATGAACGACGGTACGGCCATCGTTGTCTTCGTGCTGATGTTGAAGGTGCAACGGATGGAGATGTCTTCCAATGATTGAAAAACACCAAAAACGGGAAATTCATGGGTAAAGAAACAACCTGTTTCTTGTTGAGTTCTTCTAGTTGCGATTTGAAGAAGTTTCCCAGCCACAAGCCTGGATGCTAAGTAACCTTGGTTCTACTTCTATAGATACCCTCTGGTGACACCCATAGCTATGGAAAATCATCATTGTTTAATGAGAAGTAAATCAATGTATATATAAATCATTAATAAGTGCGCCATTTTCCATAGCTATAGTTTACTGGATGGCCAGTAACTTCATTACAACTGATGTTGCTTTCAAACACGTCTTTTTGATCAGGCTTTGAATTTCTTTCCTCTACGAAGTACGTTGGCCCTGGGCTAAAGATTTTGTACCAGAACCAGTTTATCATTAAAAACATGAACCTGCAAGTAGTATATCAAGAAGTAGCATCCCCTGAAAAACTGTACCGAGTATTCATGCTGGGTATGTTATGTTTGCATTTTGTAGTGGCAAAACCTAACCAGGTTTTGCATTTTGTACCGAGTGTGCCTGGCTACGCATTGTATTTTGTAGAGGGGTAGACTCGGGCTGGACAAATTATGGCTTACAAAAACTTGATCCGGGTCCTAAGTCTGTATTCCAACGGGGATTCTTTTTGTATCTTCAACAGACGCGCCCTCAAGATACTCTTCAATCACCAAAGGAGGAAAAGCTACCATCTACATCCATCTAGCCATCTATAGATGCACAAAAAATGTAGATCCATCTAACCATCTACCATCATCTACCCATCTATAGATGTATCTTTCACCACCCATTTATCAGTCATCTTCCATTCATCTTCCATTCGAAGCGGTTTTAAAAAATCAGGCCGTCCTCGGAGCTTCCCTGGATGCCACATCAGTCTTGACCTTCTTTGGTATTTCGGCGAAGGGATGATGATGAATCCAATGGATAGATAGATCAAAGATGGAGATGATCAGATGGATACAGTATTTAAATGTATTTAATAATTAATTTAATATTTATGATATCACATGATATCACAGATATTGACATGATATTTATGATATCTATACGTATACTTAATATAATTCAGTTAGATATCACATAATGGATACTTGTAGATATTTAATGATAAATCATCAGGTCTGATACTTGACACATGGATTGAAATGGAATTAATATCTGCAACACGCTGGATTAAATGTCGAAACTGTTGATGATATATGGTAAACATGCTTTAGTCTACCAAATATTGCAGAAGTTCACCAACAATGCTGGTTGATGATTAGTACACCATCACTATGCACAGCAATTAGCGGAAGTAAACAATATTCATCGCTGTGGAAAACATTAAGTCCCATATTGACTGAATAGGTACTTGCGTGAAGTAATTAGAATGTCATAAGAATATTTAAACCTGGCCAGAAAGCTTTCAGACCATCCGAGTTCATTCGTCTTAGTGTAGGCTTTCCTCGAGATCATCATCTATCAATCATTCTTACATATCATCATTGCTGCAAATCAAGTTACATAAGCTATCGGACATGACCATGTTTACATAAATGAGCATTTTTCCATGGCTATGTTAATGTTACTAAAATTACCTTTTGGGTACATGTTCAAACATGGAGGGTGCCAGTCCGGGTTAAACGTGGCTGAGAAACAAGCGCAGTCCGTATTTCTTGAAGCCCCAGAAGCTCAATGTGCAAAGTGGCCTTGTGATAACAGCTATGTTCATCTATTCTCAGGTCAGTGAATTTAATATAATTCAGCCAGATAGATCCACGGTGCATTCCAGCAACCATATTCTGGGAGATCCCTAGTCATGGAATATCCGATAGTTAGGTCAATGGTTATGAATCATGTATCCTTGGGTTGGATCATGGATTTCTAGATGTTTCCAGCCACAAACCAAACAGGGGATTTTCCACGTTCGATGAGCGGACTGGGACGTCACGGGGCATCTGAGGTCACATGTCCTTCAGCTCCATTGTATTTGGTTCGTTGATCGGACTCGCAGCTGTGGCTATCATCGGGAAATGCGCGGAGGAACGCTTCCACAGTGTTGCTTGGTGGAAAGATGGATACCCTCTGGTTATGTCAAAATAGCTATTGAAAATGGTGATTTTTAGTGGATTTACCCATTGAAAATGGTGATTTTCCATAGTTATGTTAGTTTACCAGAGGGTAGTGCCTATTAATATCCTGTTTGCATCTTTTTGCAACATGTTACAATCATTGATGATCAGCGACCATAGATCTCTCTTGCCATGTCTCACTCTCGAGAATCCAGGTTACAGAAGCTCTGTACCCGCCACCTGACAATAGATGTACAAATACCGTGTTGAAGTTCGAGATCCAGCAAAGTGCAAACATGTTTTAAAACAACTGTCTGCAAAGAATCAGAACTGGCCATGAGCAAAATAGCAACGCCACGTCCCAAGGATCCTTTGATCCAGGTGATGATAACGCCACTTGGGCTCAGCGGGGTGGCCGCAATCGTTAGTGTCATCGCTATTGTCATGTTGACGATGATCGTTCTAATTTATTTTGAGCATCAGCATCATCATCATCATCATCATCATCATATTGTTTGGTGCATACGAAGTGTTGACAACATAATTTCGGGATCATATTCATGAACTTGACATGTCCCCAAAAGCATAAAACTGCCCTCGAGCAAGTCAAGAACGTTAAGAACGTCAAGAATGAAGCATGTCCGAAATTGGGCGAAAGGAAATCGTGTGGTGTTTAACCTCTCATTAACCCCTTGATACAACTTTAGCCCCAAAAGCGAATAGGCAGGCATATCCACTTCTGAAATGCTGAGAATTAATTGATGGCATGTTTGGAATGAACCAAGAAACCGACTATCTCATGAATTTCACGCCATTGATTTGACCCACAGTTCCCAGGCTTTGCTGTGCATATTTGTCGTTCTTCCTGGGTGAAAGTGAATTGGCCACCAGTGGCGTGTTGGTCCGGACACCTGGAACAACATTGAAACCTGGAACGCCGCAAAATGTCCGAAGATTTTTCCAGCATCCAATTTTTTGTGATGTGATGAGATGTGTCCAAATTTAAAAAATGCCATGAAATGCCATGAAGATACATCCATGGACACCCCTCTCATCATGTCTTTTCAGACGATCTTTTTGTCGTTTCCATGTTGGAAAACAGATCAATCAGCCTATCCCGGAGGCCACCGTTTCCGCTGGCTTCATGGTCGCTTACTTTGCTTGGCCCAGGTTCGTTTCGACACAGGCGTCGGGGGTCTTTTAGTCGGCAGTTGTAGTGGATGGGTGTGGATGGCAGGGGAGACAAATTGACAAGATGGGTTTGAAAATGAAGTGATTTCTCCAATTGATGACAATGTTAGGCAATTTAATTGTGAAAGTGAGGGGATCGCATGGGGCACCGTTTCTATTCAGACCCAGAGGATTACTTGTGATGCGACCTGGCCAATTTGGATGAACGGAGGAAAACTGTGTGTATAATATACATATACGGTCAAACATCGGCACCTGTACAATCTACATCAATCAACAATCAAATACATGGGGCAGGGATCAACTTCCTTCAATAGACCGTAAAGGAAAAAACAATTGGATAGGAGACCTCTCTTGGAAATGTTCAAGCAGCTTGTTCGTTTGACGAGATTTGAGGATGTTTTGAAATGTAAGCTGAACTGATTGTAAGATTTTGCCGAGACAGCCGTAAGTAAATGTCCAAACTCATTTCATTGACGCGTCCGTTTTCAGATACCATTTTGTTATGGGTCATTTCAAATGTTTCAAGACCTTACCATCATTTAAGCCGGTGATTATACTGATAGTGTAGGACATGAACCATCATGAACCAAATACTGTAGTTGTTCTTGGGGTGTCAGTATTTTGATGTATTTTGCACTTTAGCTACCGATCTTCAGAGGGTTTGACATTTACCATCATTTACCTACTTCCATGTTGTTTGATCACATCGTATCACAATTTGTTTGAGTCATATGCTTTGCTACTATTATCACATAGCTATGGAACATCATCATTTTTTCATAGGAACATCATAGAACTAAAGGGATCTCAATGGTCCATTGTCCATAGCCCTGCTCAATTGCCAATGTGTAAGCCAATAGAATCCTACTGTTTTCTCAATGTTTATAGTCATGTTGTCAATTAAATACAGTAGCCTTTTTGGGCTTAACAGCTTAACATATACCAAACAATATACCCTCTGGATCCCTCGGGATCCCTCTGGTAAGTCAATATAGCTTTGGAAAATCACCATTTTCATATGTAGATCGCCTATAAATGGGCTATTTTATCCATTTTCCATAGCTATACATGGGCTATTTGATCCATTTTCCTATGTTAAACGGCTAGAGGGGTACCATGGGGTACCCATTTTCAGCCGGCCAGGCCATCGAAATCGTGTGGGAGACCGTGGAGTTCACCGGAAACACGGTGACGTGGGGATCGGTTGACCATGGTGAATCCTGGGGTGAACAACCACAACTCTAAGATATGGGTATGGGTCAATACCTATTAATACCATTTTTAATGGGATGAACATCCATAAATCCCAGCTATTTTGATGTGAACCACAGGGGTACAAGGTTTTGACACACTGCCATGTGACTGTCTTATAAGATACTTCCATAAATGGAGCTTTAAAGGAAGAGACCCTAGAGAAATTAGAGAAGTGGTTTGCGAGACAGTGCGTCCTTGGGGAATTCGAGGTGCGAACCGGATCCAGGATCCACAAGAGTTTCACTTGGGATGATCCCATCTATTTGAGTCTTTGAGTGTCTCTGAGTAGCGTGTTTTTTTGTACTTTTTTTTCTGAACGTAGTAAAATCAATAAAGTGGGAACTCCATAAGATATATTCTGCCCCAGGCCTGGGCTCACATGCAGACGGAGTAGGTTGCGTAGGCATTGGCGTAGGCTCGTTTTAGCCTATACAGCGTAGCCTTTGTGTAGACACTCGTTGGCAACAGTTTGAACTCATTCATTTTGCCTTGATTAGCTATGATATCTGTGGTGTGTGGTTCCAAAGCCTCATGCCACAATCAAAAACAAAAAGAACCCATGGCCGCGTAAGCAAAGCCTACACCGCGTAGGCTCGCGCAGGCACCCGTTAAAACCATACTGTACCCCGCGTAGGCTACCTCACGTAATGGCGTATGCTCGGCGTAGACAGTTGCGTAGGTTACATGTCACTGGTCATTGAAAGACAAGGATAAGAAAATACTACTCATGTGTAGTTCTATTTTTTGTTTTCCACTATATTTATTGAATGGGTATTGACAGATATGATTTTGACCTAGGGTTTGTACCCCCAAATCTGCATTGAATTACATAAAATTACCATAACTGGATATAACTGGCGTATACAACCCATTTTCAGATCCACATCCCAACATCATATCTAATTTGTTAATTATATCATATCCCATCAAGTATCCCGATATATCGCCATACTCGATCTATTTGCGGATTGAAATCCTCCATGCTAAGTTATACTCCAAGCTGAAGATATATGATATACCATGATATACCCATAAATACTAGTACCATAGCCATTCACAGTCTTCCCCAGTATATCATATAATATCTGCATGATTCCTGGTTAAATCAGTAATTTTGATGGTAAATCTTCCAAACCCCATCCCAACCAGGCAGTTAGTGGTAATTTTCCGTTGTATCCCCATTAAATCACCACTAACTCCCCACGGTCTAGGTCTGGTATATACTCAGGATATCAGAATTAGATATACCGACCTTTTCTTTCTGATATATCACCAATTGTTTCCCATATATTGGATAAGTATAAGTATAATATCCCCGATAAAGATTGAACCAGTTCTTAACTTTCCACTATGTCAATACGAATTGCCCACTATGTCTATCCTTTTCTGAGCGTCTTCACTATATTTTTCCCATGATCAGTGGTATAATATACACTTAGGACATCAGATATCCCCATACTATACTATGCCATAATCAGATATACCATCATCAATAGTGGACATGAATCAGATATCCCCATACTACTGCTATTCGGGAAGGTTATCCGCCGACGTCGCTCCCCAAAGGTGATCTTCTTTTTGGCCGGGCTGCTGTTCGCTGACACCTTGTTGGACTCTGTGGGAATCATCCAAGCAGCGGACTTCGGTGTCTTGGGCCAAGTCTTGGGGATGGCTTGGTGAAACTGAGATACCCGGCCTGGTAAACCAACATAGCTATTGGAAATTGCCATAGAAATAGTGGATTTTCCCATGAAACATGGTGATTTTCCATTGTTTTTTGTATGTTTACCTGAGGGTATGTTTTTCAAAGTGCCATTGAGAATTGATGGATTTGAAGCACCTAAAATAAAAACACATAATTTCATGGGACAATACACGATATTTATAATTGGTGACCATTTATGGTATGGAAAATCTTACAAAAATGATCGAACATGGAGGTTGAGAGCTGGGAAAATTATCGAAAATGGTGGATTTTCCAGCTTGCTGGGGTTGATTACTGGAAGCCAGAAAAAAGGGGCGCCCATCTACAATAGCTAAGTTGGTTTCTCAGATGATTCCAAGAACAATTGGATTTATGGCAATGACATAACTATCGTTTCTGGGGTTATAAACCAACAAGTATTCCAAGTGCCATGCCCAGCCAGTGCCCAGCCAGTGCCATGGTCAAAAAATGCCGTTTGACATTCCCAGGGGGATGATCATCGGTCTATCAATCTATGTTGGAATCCTCACCATGGTGGTTTATAAATCCCGTTTTTTGTGGATGTTAGTTGGATGATCATTTCCTCTAAAAAAATCCAGGTGTCCAACATCTGAATATGAAACGCTTGCTATTCAGAATATGATGAATATATATATATATTAGTAGAGATACTGTACAATATACGTATAGCATGTAATATGTGTAGTATATACATTGTATCTATTCAGAAGTACAGATAGTTACACACTTCCAAGATTTGGTTTTATGAGTCATCTTAATGGGTGCCATGGAAGGACGATTCTGGTCTGATTTAATTGGTAATTTAAGCATAACATATCTGTTAGAATGTTCGTTAAGCTTGATTAATGTATCATTCTCATGGATTTTTTATGTGTGAGTTTGCTGTTGTTGGTGTTTCAAGAATGTTTCAAGTATATATGTGTGTTTTTAAATAAATACAGATACATTAATGTGTTTATCCACACCGATGAGAATCGCCACATTCCCTCTGCACCCTTGAGAATCGCCGGGGATGCCATGGGCCACCTGGGCCACTTGGGCCACCTGGGCCACCTGGGCCACCTGTCAGGATGGCTGTTGATGCTTTACGTATCATTGTTGCTGATCCGGAGCATCATGCCTCTTGGATCCAGTAAGAAACGTCCGCGAAAATATCGGCGGAAGTGAGGAATCTCTGCTGACCCCAGAAGTTCATTGGATTGCACTGGATACGATTTTTATGAGATCTGGAAAGGTGAACACGAGGTTTTTGAACATGTTACAGAGATTTACAGAGAGGTTACCACAAATTACAATCAGGAAGATCCAAATATGAGGATGGGTCAAAACCTACAGCATCCATGTTTGATGAACATGCATGTATTTGGACCAGCTATTTTGATGTTCACACGGGTAGTAAGGTTTTGCTCCATAACCGTTGCTGCCGTCGCCTTTTGTTTTTTTTCTCATTGTTCCCCCTGAAACCAAGTTTGAGACGTGAAGATGGAGAATTGTTAATGACCATAATAGCGGCTTTGTGGTTCCAAATGTTTGTTTGCAACCCTATGGTTCAAGCCACCACACTCACATGCATGCAGTTCAGGAAGATGTGAGGCAGTTCGTCTATTGCTGAAAATCGCCTCGAACTAGAGCCGTATTCGAACCAAGCTACGTATGGCTAGCGTTTTGCCACTGTGAGTGGGCCACAGAAAATATGCTTGGCTTCAGTTGGGATGCTATAGTCTCCTTGGGACCTGGACACGATGCCAACAATAAGTGCAATGGCTTGTAAATAAAGTACAGAGGTGTACAGGGTACAGACAGACACACACACACCATGTATGTTTGCATCCACATGATCTACAATTATGTTTATCTTTAGGGTTCATATATATATATATATTTATATAAACATATTATGATATTTATCTAAGTCAGATTCTGGTGAACATTGTGGCGATAGAAAATTTGGTGCCCTGGTTTGGGCCCATTTTGATATGTCGGCACCGCAGGTTGGCTGTGCTGTGGATACCTCTGCAAATGGTCCCTAGGATGCAGCCACTTAAACTGGCCTCGCGGAGTCACTGCAGTCATAACAGTTATGGGTGTCATGTTCATCCTGTTTCAGGGAGGAAGATTCTCCGATGAATGGTGCCACCTGTGTCACGTTGCAAAGGGCTGGTGAAATTCAACCCCTGCCAGTGCCAATGAGGAACGCCTGATCTCTTGAGAAAATGGATGCGGAAGCCACTGCCTTTAACGTTTGATCAGTTAAGTTGATGAAGAATCTAGAGAAACCACGACCATTGTTCTGTGTCACCAGTGGAAGCACAGGAGCGCCAAATTCCCTGCTCGAGCCATCCCTTAGTCAAGCCAATGGAGTCATGTTGGAATCTAGGACCTTTACACAGCCGTAGTATATCATAGTATTTGGATGGCACTTTGGATGGCACACAATCACTTTCAATTGGAGTTGCAACTGTGTTCACGTCCAGCTTTAGAAGCGGATTGCATCCGAATTCCACGGGCATTCGTGCCGGGGGTCCATGATCGATGTATGATTTGGTCTTCAATTTTACCCTTCAGCAACTTGTTGGTTGGGTTTCTGTCACTCCTTCCCCGAGCTTACCCACTTGGTCGCTGAACCGAATCAATCGACCAAGCGATTGACCGATTGATGTCCCAAAGGTTGGAAGTCCAATCGACTGGCGCGAGGGCCTTGCCATGATCTGGAGCGGTTTGCGAGGTGCGAAGTCAGGGCCAGGCCCATTGATGCGGAGGCATTCCACGCTAGGATTCGGGTTTGAGTTTTTTTCGGTTTTAAAGGCCCTGGAAACCCGAATCCCAACATGAACCATGTGGTAATTAGAACCAATGTCTTGTGGCCATAAATCATCCCAATGGTATGGGTATGTCATATCCAATTTCACAACCTGAATTGGAGATGTTATACCGATGGTATGATCCACTAACAATTTCATATGTATATATATATAATCATATTTATATATACATACATATACCTTTCATACACAGAGTTCTACGTATTTTGTATGTTGACAGATATACCAAATATATCCAAATATAAACCTCCAACAATCAATCCTTGTGGACCCAACCATACTTCCTGAGAAGCTACGGTAACCCCCCGAATTATCATAGCCCATATACTCCTCAGAAGGTACGGGATCCAGATAGGAAATAGTCAATAGTATACATCCAAATATAAACCTCCAATATTCAAAACTATTTGCTTTTTTGCAGCCCATAAAAAGATCGACAAGTCAAATCCTAAGCTAAAACAGTTGAACATGAACTAAACTTATGTATATAGTGCTAATATACATAGTAACATAATTAATTTGATGAATTTTATCCAGTAGGGGATGAATTCTACCATTTATAGAGGACTTATGATATATGATGATATATGTATATATTATCCATGTTATCCATCATCATTGAGAACTCATAGCAACTACTTTTCATAACTATCATAGCCCCAACAGGAGCTGTGTCCTTGACCTTGGCCATCATCATCGATGAGGAACCCGCGGTATCAAGGCGCCTTGGATTTTACCAGGATTTGTTGGGGCAAATTATGGGATGTATCTCTACCAACACTTTTGAAGTTGTTGTTTTGTATTTTTGTTCTATCTGTTCCTTGATTTTAGCAGGAAGTGGTAAGTGGTCATTTAGCAATGAAGAATCGTAATTTGACCAATCGTGACATCGATGATCCCGGTAGGAGGATGATTCCATGATAGCCATCCTGCAAGGATCGTAGGGTGATTCGTGCTGTTTCTTGTAGATGTGGTATCCCATGTCTTGAGCTTCACTTGGTGGTTGCACGATACATCTACCAATCTTCGGGATTCATCCCACGAAATTTCATTAATTTGATTGCCTCATGGAGAAAAGCCTGCCCAACTCCCTATCATGTTGGATCTACTAAGCATAAATAAGTGGGATTTTCAGTGGAATTTGTGTGCTGTCGAGGAATTTAGATATCCATTGCGTAAGGATGCCCATTGTGGGGTGGACCTTACGCCATGTACCGTGTAAATCCCATCATATTGGTACAAGGTGGTACCAAAAAGAGCATTAGCGAAGTTCGTTGGCAACTAGCGAAACTAGGGTTTAGTTATAATAGACATATTAAACTATAATTAAGACTATTCATCACTAAGATTTATGATAGAATCAAGATATATGATATATTATGACTGGTTGGTGGTTTGGAACATGGCTTTTATTTTCCATATTAATTGGGAATCATCATCCCAACTGACTTTCACTCCATCATTTTTCAGAGGGGTAGGGTAGGTCAACCACCAACCAGATGACTCTCATGGCCAGATCTGTTGTATTAATGTCCAGCCACATTTCCCCATCGATTCGGCCTAATAATCCATCAGAAGATGGCTGGAATTCTCCATGAAAATCCAGGGAGATGGGTGCTCGCATCATGTTCCACGTGGGTGGCATCGCTGCCTTGACGTTGCTGGTGAATGCCACCACTGCGGCGCCCCTGCTGCGCTATCTGGGCTTGGCCAGGAGACTGGAGATACCAAGTCCACCGAACGTGAAATGGGAACTTCCAACATCAAACCGATTCCTTCTATATGAACGGTTAGAGAATGGTTAGAGGACATTCCCACAACCATTTTTTTCTCTACATGAATCATAGTAATTAGTTCCCCGTGTTTCATGTTTCATTCCCTGATTTTTTGGAGAAATCTCCGCAATTTCAACTCATCGCAGGAGTTCAGGGGCGGATCAACGGAAGCTACAGGTGCTGACCAAACACTTGGCTCAACACACGCAGGAGATCAAGGTGCCTCCCCTTTTTTTGGGCGGAGAGGATTTCTTTGGGGACGTTCATCAGTTAGATTGGTAGAATTGGGTATATGTCATGGGGAGATTGCGAATAGTAGAGTGGGAATATGTATAACCAAGGAACTTGGTACGATATTTTGGTGTGGACCTGAAAATGGCGTTTAAGCCACTAGTTATGGCAATTTTAAGCGGTAAAGTGATGATAGGCCATAGATTTGTTGGAAAAAAATAGGTACCCCATTTTCAGACAAACCTACATGTCAGGGTCAACATTCACTTGTCTCGAATTAAAAGACATGTTTTCAGAACCTTTGGTGTTGTGATTCATTGGTGGATCAATCCTTCCATCGGCTCACTGCGGATGTCATGGGGATTCCACCAAGCCCCAAAGGTGACAAAGCATTTAGTCAGCGACAGATTGCCTGTTCTTTGGCAAAGGTGGGGGTGTCATGTACTAGGTACATCTATGATCATCTATGCACTCTTTTCCCGGAATGTTCTGATACAGCCAGAACACATTGTATAGGGTGTCATAAACACAATGTATGTGTATGCTATTCTACAAAAAATGGAGGATGAACATCCATAGATCCCAGCTGTCTTCATGCGACAGAGGACCCAGGGTTTTCACTGACCGATGGCTAATCACAGGGGCATCGCGATCAAGAAGACTTGCGCTTCAAAGGAATCAACGAGGCAGGGAACGCTGGCGCATGGTGGATTTTGTGAAGGGAAATGATTTCTCGGATGTGAATCCCAGGAACCTAAATTAGGCAATAACCATCCCAGTCAGTAAATGGGTAATAGGTAATAGAATGTAATAGACATATAGGTAATGGGTGATAGACACATATATATATATATATATTATGTATATATATATGCATCTACATATTTATACATGGGTTATTCACGAGTTGGTAATTGGGCTGCATCTCCAAGTGTTGCCAAAACCTCACCAGACATCACTAGTCCTGTAGGCATTGGACCATTGGACTTGCATATGTAATTTTCAAATATGTTCTACTTTGAACTTGTAGGCCAGAATTCCATGGTTTTCAAAACCTCATTTATCCCATTGAAATGACACTTTTTGGATATACACATATAATTTATATTTATACCCTCTGGAAATGACCATTAATAGTGGATTTTCCCATTAAAAATTGTGATTTTCAATAGCTCTTTGTATGTTTACCAGAGGGTATATGATACAAAAAAACACATGTCCCTATGAAAACATCCCTATGACATCCCAACATGTTTCGGATCAGCCGCTTTGAGGCCGTGCTTCAAGCCATGGTCCCTTCATTGAAGCCATCCGTCAGCCCACAGGTGGAGATCCGGCCGCTAATGAATGATGGTTTCATTAGATCTAATGTGGATATCTAATGGATATTTGATGATATTTGTTCAAGATTATGTATCCAGTTTTATCAACCATCTACTAACTATATTCAACATTGAGCTAATGATTTACTAAGTATTTACGAGTTTGCTGACTCTTCACGAAGCATTTAAGAACTGATATGACCTGACCATCTGGGTTCATAAGTCCGTTCCGGCTCCCAAATCAGTTAGAGCTGGATCCAGGGGGTCTTATGTTTGTTGATTTTATTGATGTTATCACCATTTATCACCTATCATTGCTGGGTACCATTGTTGAACGGTGGTTGGCACATGTTCGAAAACGCGGTGGTTAGTCCTCATTAGTGTTGAATGAGTGCTCATTCTTTAGGTACCTGTGTTTGTCTTAGATGCTGATGTTTGCCGATGAAATGCCAATGTCTAACAGCCGAATCCGCATGTTTGTTTGCTTGACTCCCAGCCTGCGCTAGTGAATTCTGATTTCTTGTTGCATTTGCTGATAGTGTGGTCCCTTAAATTGGAATATATACATCTATGTAGATCTAAACGTGTATGCATATATACATATACATAGGTCCAAGCTTATCAATCCCCAAAAATGGATGGTTTCAATCAGAAATGATTTTCCCAGTCTTTACGGGCCTGGTCCAGGATACCACGCCAGGCCTCAGATGAGTCGAGTTCCGAAACACTGCAAGCCTATCGTGAAGCCTTCCTGCAAGTGGCCAGGGAGCCCCAGGGGAACCAAGTTGGACACTCGGAACCCATGATGTCACCTATTTGGAAAACCTTTGAACAGATGGAGCAGCAACAATGTGATGTAACAATATTATGTCACCATCAAATAACCATCAAATAAGGTATAATAATGTTATGTATTGTAACCATCACCATTTTGGATTAAGTCAGTCATGGGGCTATAGTCGTCATTGCCTATGACTTCACGTATGAATGAGGTGAAGACATCTATTTACATTCATCCACTAGGGCACCATACCCAAACAGTTCCTGAACTGTTTGGTGGAATCTCTGATCAGCTCATATAAGCTCCGTTAAAAGCAGCTCCAACAAAACTTCAGAAAGTCGATGCAAGTTGGAGCTTATGAGATAAACATCATCTATAATCATCTATTTGTATATATACTATATATATAGGGGTCTGGTGCCCCTGTCTTAAAACCTGAGGCTGGTGCCACCCTTTTTACCACCGGAGTGGTGGCTGAAACATATGGGCAAAACCTTAGACTCAGCAATTCACCACCTGCAATGATGGTAGTCTGGTTTGATGTCGAAATCAAGGGCCCTAGGTTTTCAGACACCG
>Ga0126342_10013622_pt1 | contig 14377 bp, 19 predicted proteins | sample Cyp1metagenome_FD_92528 | JGI IMG/M metagenome (GOLD analysis project Ga0126342, IMG submission 92528) | Coral microbial communities from Lord Howe Island, Old Settlement Bay, Australia - Cyphastrea 1 metagenome | ecosystem: Host-associated > Invertebrates > Cnidaria > Coral ...
CTAGCTATCTAGCTATCTAGCTATCTAGCTATCTAGCTATCTAGCTATCTAGCTATCTAGCTATCTAGCTATCTAGCTATCTAGCTATCTAGCTATCTAGCTATCTATCTATCTATCTATCTACCTATCCATCCATCCATCTATCCATCTGTCTATCTACCTATCTATCTGTCTATCCATCCATCCATCAATCTATCTGTCTATCTATCTATCTATCTACCTATCTATCTGTCTATCTATCTATCTATCTATCTATTGGATGTAACAAATTGTGCATGGGCATGCATCCTGTATGCATCCACTGCCAGAAAAAGGCTGTCATTCTTTCTCCAAACTGTCCGGTCTCTAGAGATTGTACAGAAATCTTGTACTCAGATCTGGTAGGAATCCAGCAGAGACACTCTGCACAGATCTTGTTTTTGTGATTTTGCAGAGATCATAAATGAGGTCAGGTTATGCACAGAGATTTTATTCAGATCTCTAGCAGAGATCCGAAACAATTGAGTTCTCGCACGAACGCCTTCCAAAGGTCTGAACATATTTCAGATAAAGATATTGCAGAGACACTGGTGAAGTCTTTCTGAAAGTCTGCTACCAAATCGTCTCATCTTAAAGAGCTTGTAAACGCCCAGGCCCTGGACAGATCCTGTAGAGAGCTGTCATTAGAGTCTTGGAGAGATCTTCTTGGAGATATCTTCTATAAAGATCTCACGGAGAGCCTTCAGTCGAGAGATCTTGTGGACGGATCTGGCAGGGCCCCTGAAAAGAGCTTCAAGCAGCTTGAATAGGGATCAAGTGCAGACGTCTTGCAAAGATCTTCAAGAGACCTTCTTCAGAGATTTTCCAGAACTCGCAAGGGGATCATGTGCAGACGTTTGCTGCTCAACATGTGGCGCACCTGAAGCCATTTTCTTTCCCCACCTATATAGATATAATCAGATAATATCAGATGCTTGTAGTTAATTTCAGGTTCTGTGTATTGCTGTGACATTCAAAATTTGGGGTCTGTTGCTAGCGTAGTCTCTGCGCTGACCATCGACCCCTGTCATGGGTACCACGTGTGCGCGGCATGGGGTGGGTGTTGCTGCTGCAGCCGGTGCTATGGGGTGCTGCTAGCCAGTGTTATAAAGTTATAAGCCTCGTGGGTGCCACACTAATGCCACGAGAGTCGATACGGTGTGACATGAAGTGTTGGAAGTGTTTGTGCGGAGATTGCACTTTAAGGCAACCAGATGCATGTTCACACCCACAACGATTTTCTATCAAAGCCAACACATTGTTTTTTGTTCGTTCTGCTTGGATGGCTTGTGTAAGTTGATTTTGCTCAAAAAGGCACGACATTTGTGGATCCCATAATGGGAGTGCGCAGCTGTAGCGTTTAGCCTTGAACGTTTGGATTCTGCAGACATCAGAATCTGAAGGCCTACAACAATCTGGCACTTCTGCTGAGAGATCAGTGTGAACTTTGGTAGCAAACCAGTCTTGAACGATCTTGTTTGCTGTTTTGATTTTGATTCAATGTTGTTTTCTAGCGAAACAGAGACTGGGTATCTTGTTTCTCTTAAGGATGTTGATGCCTGCCTGGAGAACTTGGACATTTGCATCAGCTCCTTGCTCAACAAGCAATGTGATTGACTTTGATTCTGCTTCATGCTGAATCCGGCTGGATCCCAGGTTTGGAACCTGAGTCAGCCTGGCTAATTGCCCTTTTTTGAGTCTCTTGAGTCTTATTGAATAATATTGCGTTACTGATTTTTGATGCCATGTTCGGTGACAGGAGTCGACATGCCGGTTCCAACCGACTCATGTCCCTGAACTATCAGTCTGAGCGATCAAGGGAAGAGGTGTTTGAGGCGACACCATGAGAATCATGAGAGATCTTTGTTTCCTCTAAGCTATCTAGTGGAAAGGTCAATGCTTACGCCCTTTTAATGATAAGTAATCTATACTACGTACATCAGAGTCATACTTTTATACTACAGTAAACTTAAAAAATCCATATTTGATTCCGTGAAGAACTCAAAAGCGGCTGTGGAAGCATGTTATGGATACTTGCAGGCTCACAGAAGCTGGGGAAGCTGCGTGGAAAGCAGCGTCAGCCAGGTCCGCCGCTCAAAGCATTGAGACGGTACACGAGTTTTTTTTGCTTCATAAATATTTTTTTCTGCAGGCAGCTCAAGGTTCTCTAAGATATGCTTTCTCCTATTTGGAGCAAATTCGTTTGCTACGTCTTTCGCAGCGTTTATCTTGCCGCGTGTCTGTTTTCTCTTTTTCATCTCTTACTGCTTGGCGTCCTCGTCTCTCCTTGGTTTGGTGTCCAGTATCCGTGTTGGCAGCAATGTTATTTAATGCCAGCCTAAAACTCTTGGGTATTTGCGTTCAGTCTAGTTATCTAGTTGCCCTTTTTCTGCCGGATCACAAGGTGTAGGGACGTAACATTTTGCAACCACGTGCATTTTCTTTTTAAAATGTTGATACCATTTAAGTTGCAGACTGTTCTCTTCTGTCATGTCATGTTCTGCCCCTTTTTTCTTCTTGAGATCTTTCGCCAGCTCTGTTTTCTGCAAGTTCCAGTCCTTCCTTTCAGTTTCTAGGCATTGGCAATGGCTCCATAGGTTGAAGATATATGAGGGACAGAACAGTGCAGCTTGGACTTGCAGTGAGACCGTTGAGGTCTTCAGCTGGGATGGGGCGAGGGGAAACTCTGGCCCCCTACGCGTGGGCTACATTTCACCCGACTTCTATTCTCACTCAGCATCGACCTTACCGTTCATTGAGCCCGGGATAAGCATTGGTTTGGTGCACAGATCAAGCATTGGTTTGGTCCAGTTTGGTGCAGTGCTCACTCAGGTCTCCTACTTCATCCATTCTGCCCTGAAGTATCATGATCCAGCGTTCGTTGCTGTAACATGCAGATGACCCAGCACTTTGTTTGTTTTTTGTTTGTTCATCAAATCTTTGCAATGTTTGCACAAATGTTTGCACATGGTCAGTTGATGTCAGTCGTCTCATTTTTTGAAGGTTACAGTGACGTCGCGCTGGAGGATGACAAAACCAGACAATTCAAAGAACTGGTGCCGCAATGGCGGACCATTTGTGGCCGCAGAGATGATGAGGTAGGCTTCCCTGGTACCCGTTGAAACACGTTATTTCATGATCTCATTGTTGACGATGGCTGGTACAGGAGAGAACCATTTGCAGAGTCATAAAAGTCATAAAGGATATAAATGATATAAAAGGTGAATCACAACAGAATTGCTCTGGACCTTCGTTCTTAAGTATGATTCCCAGGTCGCAAAGCTGATTTACGATGTCCTGAGCTCAGACGTAAATTCTCCTATGTTCAAAGGGCCTGCAACTCCAAGAATCCAATTCCATTCAATTCGAAAAGGATGGTATCGACATCCTGGTGGATTTGACTGGACACACTGGCAACAACCGCTTGGGAGTCTTTGCCAGAAAGCCTGCACCAGCCTTCCCAGCAGGTTTGCTCATTTTTTTGCGCAAGGTCGAGATGTCGATCAACACTTCAATGACTTCAAGTGACTTCAAGGTTGTTTTCGTGCCAGGTTTGCATCACCTGGATTGGCTACCCTCACACCACTGGGCTGACCCGAATGGACTACAGAATCTCAGACGAGTGGTGGCCCCAACTGGCCGTGGCCGTGCGTGCCTTTTGGTTCGCTTTGGTGAGCCTCGTGTCATTTCCTGTTGAGGTTCGCGGATCCAAAGGATGCTCCAGGTGGAGCTTGGCATCATTTTCTGCCTTGCTATGCCCCTTGTCAATGTGCCCTGGGATTTTCTTGGAATGGAGGCCTCACAACGGAAAAGATCCTCTACCTGCCGGACTGTTGCTGGTGGTTTGCAAATGAACATGTTGGCAGTGCAACCATGCCAATTCACAATGACGAATTCAGCACACCAGGAATGCTTCTTGTGCTATACGCCCCCAGAGACTGCACCACCCGTGGTGCTGAAGCAGCTTGGTAGCAGAAGTTGTTGAGTTGAGGTTACTGTTGCTACCACGCATTGCCAAGCATCCAAGGGATGACTGAGGCCTGCGCAGGAATCCTACGGGTGCATTACCTTTGGATGCTTCAACAATCTTGCGAAGGCGTGATTTCTTCCATCCAGTCAGTACAGAGGTTTCAATGATGTCTGGAAGTTTGCCCATTTGGACTTGGCCAAGTTGTTGCGTTCTGTAGGTCAGCAGCCTAACTATCAGAATGTGGAGCAAGCTCTTGCATGAGGCAAGGCAGTGCATGTACGTGTATGAACATGTATGGATGTAATGTAATCTACTGCAATGTAATGCAATGTACTGTAATGTATGGCATGGTAGGGTAGGGTAGGGTATGGTAGGCAGGGTATGGTAGGTATGGTAGGTATGGAGGTATAAGGTCGGTCCATCGGTATGTGCTTGTATGTAATGTACTGTATGGTACGGAATGGAATGGACTAAAATAGTCATGGACTGGACTGGAATGTATGTATGTACGATATGCGTCTATGCATCGTTGCGCAGAGCCCGGAAACTAATGTTGGTGGACTAGGAGACGTTGGCTAAGGTGCCAGGCTCTCGCCTCTTCGTGAAATCCAAGGCCCATCCACCAGAAGTCAATCAAGACAACACACCGAATATGTCTTGAAACTCTGCAGCTCTCCGCGCTCCTTGCAGGCCCTAGCGTGCCCCAAAGTGCAGGACAAGATGCGGGCTGCTTTTGCAGTGTTGCTTGGCTCAACACAAGAATGTACACCTTTTTGGTTGTGAGGACTCGAAAATTGCAACATAGAGTGCTGATTTCTCGACCTTTCTCAATCCCGACTGAGACAGGCATGGAATTCAGGCTTCTCGTCTGGATTTGCCCGGTGCTTGGTACCTGGGTAGCTGCATGTGCACACAGAGACTTGCTGATAGCAAATCTGAGGACTGGCTTGCAGCCACAAACAGGCAGCCACCTTCACATGTACAGTCCGGGCCCAAAATTGTCAAAGCCCAAAGACACCATCAAGCTTACTGCGACGGTACTGGAAACGCTTTTCTGTGAGGCTTTATCGATGTGGCTTTGGATACCGCCCCATATGCTGGCACGACTACTACTTGTGAGGCTCAATTATGTTCTGCCCTGTGCACAAAAGAGCAAGCTTATGTTGGCATTTCATGAGCTTCCCTTCCTTGTGTAAAGGCACTTTACATGGGAGTTCCAGTGGTTACGCTCAAAGGACGAGGTATTCATGCACAGAGCTTAGCTGAAAATGGTTCCTGCCAGTGTTGGGGTTGCCCCTTGTCTCAACACAGGCATTCTTTTTTGTCCAACTGACGGCCTGTTGTGACATCAGTGGTGGCGTGGTTTGTTGATTCCAAGGCACAGAATGTTGGAGCTTCATTGCTTTCAGCTGTTCAGTTGGGTGCACCAACCTGAGTTGCTCAGAGAGTAATGAACCAAATCTCAAGACGCAACAAGTGACACAGACCGGCCATTCTTCCTGACCGGGTCCTGAACACACCCTGAGGACTTGGTCACTGAAACTGAGGAGGATTTTGTTAAGCAGGCCTGATCGTCTGTCAATGGAGCCAGCCATGTGTGCAGGGCTCACAGTTCCTCCATCCACATTGATGTCTTCCTCTGTGCAAAACACACACACACACATACACGACCATGTGAAGAAAAGGCAAAAATGGTTACTGTAACAAGAGAGTGTGTGCCACACGACTGTTCCATGCCACTGCCACGAATTCTGAGCATGTCCCAAGTAGGCTTTAACCTGCTGCATCCTGCTGCCCTGATGAACTGCTTTCTCTCATTTCATGGATCTGTGACCCATAGACGCCATAAAGACCTGTTGTTTCAACAATATATAGAATCTTTCAAAGCTGAAGTTCTCCAGGCTGCGGCTTGTGCAAAAAACTTGCCTCGACTCGCTGCGTTGCGAGCTGGCTTGAGGACACGCATGTTGAGGCGGCCTCGAAGCCAATCACTTCCTGCGACAGCAAATGCACAAAAATACATGTTCAAAACTTGTGTAAATTGCCCAAATTGTTGGACGGTCATGAATCCGTTGAAAGGGATTTCATATACCTGCTATTACGATCTCATTCCGGGATGGATGAGCATACCTCACATATCATGCCTTGACGATGCAAGAAGTAGTGTATAGACTCGCTGTTCGGAGCGTTTTGTTCCAGTCTGAACTGAGCTCGAAGGTCTGTCCTGTGCGACGGCCCACGTCATGTGGCGCGCCTGGAACGACTCTATGCCTGCGCCTTTGCACCTTTGAGACAGTTTTTAGAAATGTTTGAGAAAGTCAACTTTGCAGAGACTTTTTTTGCGATTGGCGTGGCAACCTCTTCGCACTGGATCGGATTTTGATCCGGAGGCTGGAGTCATTTCTGCTTGGATCCAAGCATGCCCTGGCTGGTATATGTGTGAAGTCAGGGTTACAGCAATTGTGCCCGCAGCTTCAAGTTTTCGTGTTCTCAGCTCCCATAAGTCATAAGTCCTCACATCCCAAGCCTCTTTCCTGAAGGGTTTTCAGTTCTCGCCATCCCGACCTTGGGAATCTTGGCATTGACACCGGTCTTGGCATTTCGCTGATGATACTTTTGTTTTTCCTTTCTTTCCAATTTGTTTAATTGTTTTTGTTGTCTTTGTTCTTTTGTTCTTTTGTTCTTATGTGCTTTTGTTTCTTCTGCTGCTGTTACTCTTACTGTCACTGCGCTTGCTGCTGCTAATGGTGGCGGTGTTGTTGGTGGTGTTGGGGGTGGTGTTGGTGTTGTTGTTGTTGTTGTTGTTGTTGTTGTTGGTGGTCGTGGTCGTGGTCGTGGTCGTGGTCGTGGTCGTGGTCGTTGTTGTTGTTGTTGTTGTTGCTGTTGTTGTTGTTGTTGTTGTTGCTGTTGTTGTTCTGGTGCTGGTGCTGGTTTTTGTTTTTGCGTGACGAGACACGTAGAATGTGATAGTTGCCATTGGTGTTTGGCATTGTGTTTGTTTTTCATGCTTGTGGTTGTGCTTCTCACAATTTTGTCGCTGTTCTGTTTGATAAAGTATCATTCCTAGCAACCTGGACTTATTCATCCCCCTTTCTATCAGGTTTTTGATGTTTTTGGGCCCTCCCTTTCTTTGCCGCAATTTGTGCAGATATTTACGAAAGTGATACTTCATGACTTATGACCGCACATACAATTTCGGACGAGCAGACATGTCCAGCTGCTTGCAACTTCTCGAGGACCTTGCCAGAAGCAACACCTCCGCGTTGAACATACAGGCAACAAGCTCCGAATTGCATCCGTGTTTGTTACTTCGCTTCGGCAGACAATATTTGACAGAATTGCAAAGGAATACAGGACTCATCACAACATTGAACAGAAATCCGACAGGAGTCAGCTACCGGCTCTCTTGCAGAAGCTCAATAAGGCAAGATGGATTTCTCGCTTATTTTTTGACGTCCTTGTGCTTTGCTGAGTTGCATTTGTATAGTGAGAGGAACCAGTACCTTCTGTATCCACATCCAGAAATTGGAACAAGATGGCAGGCTTTTGACCTGAGAGAGAGTTTGTGTAACTTTCCTGATGGCTGGCCACTAATACCTCTGCTTGGCACATGGAAACAACCTCGGAAACAATGCAACAAGTTACTGCATCACAAGATTATGAACAAACTGTTGAATACTTGCTTCCAGTCCAGTTTGACTTTTCGATTGTCAACAATCCATCTTTAGCATACACCCAGTACATGCTTTTGTTCTCAATACCTGACCGAGCAACTGCGTGTCAGAAAAGGGGAAGATGCCCCTGATCAGCCCTTTGTACTTGCACTTCATTGTCCATCGTGATTTTTCTCACAAGTAGCAGAGTCTGTTTGCAGAGCTTGTGAAAGATGTTGGAGGAAGGCTGTGTTTGCCGCAGCTCAGAACCTCAGAGGGGGGACAATCCGAGTGCACAGTATTCGGGAAAGACTGCAGGCTGAAGGCATAAAAAGGCACCAAAATCCACACATCTATAGGCCCTATTAATATCTATTAATTAGGCTCAAGACTTTGTTCACCGTCCATCTCTCCAAGCTCGCCCGAGTCCGAAACTTGCATGTAGAAACTGCAACAAGCATGCCACAAATCCTGAACAGGTTGGGGGTCAACCCAAAGCAGACGTGTCAATTTTGCAGTTATAACTTATAACTTATAACATCTTATAACCGTGCGCATTTATCTTTTCGGGCGCCCATGCTCAGCATGCTCTGTATGCTTGTATGCCTTGGCTTGTTCCCAAAGTAGACATTCGTCTGGTTTGGCAAGTGGTTCGGCCAGAACAACTTGATACAACTTGATACAACTTGTAACGCATGACAAGTGGCTCCCCAAGTCAGGACTTTGACATGGCGTTGAGACAGGTGGAGCCAAGGGGCTTGGACGAACAGATTGCCTTGGCGAACCGAGTGCAATCATCCAAGGTGAACTCACTGATGAAATCCATTGATAAACTCCAGAAGGAGAATCGCTCACTTCAGAAGAAGAGCTTGGAGTCAAACAGGACTTGTCAATACAAAAAGATTCAGGATGAACTTGGTCAGCAAGATGTGATGATAGATGTTCTTCAGTGCTGTATTGGTACCGAAAAGGCTCAAAAACTGATGACCAATGCCATTCAAGCTCTTGACCTGAAGCGAACTGGGTGCAGCTCGTGTAGCTGCGAGGAAGAACTCTTTAGCGGAGAGGGATCTTGGCTCTGCAGACGCTGCTACAGTCAGCGCTTCTGGAGAGAACCCCCAGCAGACGCTGAAAAGTGTTCAGTGTCGAAAACACCAAAATTTCCAGATTCGAAAGACAAATTGCAAAAGGAGTGTGCTGCTTTGGAAGCAGAGTTGACTTCTACGAGACGATATCTGAAGCAACAATCTCCTTTGAGTGCTCTGCCCAAGTCAGCGTCTTTGAATACCGTTGCAGCTCTATCAAACCTTCTTGCGGGTTATGTTCAACGGGCAGACCAACTAGAAAAGGAGAACTCTTCCCTGAAAAACCATCAAGAGCAGCTGGAAGGAACGGTAAAGGAGCAGGAGGAGCACCACAGGCAGCAGATTCAGCATCAGCTTGCTGTGGTCCCCATTGAGCAGGGTACATCTACAGTAGAGGATTTGCAGTCTCGCATCCGATTGCGAAATGGTGAGACGGATCGCATGGCGCAATTCCTGGAAGAACTGCGCTCACAGATAGCTTCACAGAAAGGCAAGCAAGAAGTCCTGAAAGCTGAAATTGACAGTGCTCAAAACGAGGTTAGGAAGCTGCAGCAAGAGATGAGTACCTGGGCATCAGCAGAAACTGCAGAGCATGCTAAGCAGCTTGCCAAGCTCCAAGAGTCCAAGGAACAGAGGAAGCAACATTTGCTGAATAGTCGCGAGCAACTCCAGGATGTCAAAACAAAACTGCGGAAGTCTTTACAAAGCATAGGTGATCAAAGAGGACCGTTAGAAGTTCAAGCCAGAATCAAAGGACAAGCCAAAAGATTAAATTTGGCACTGCGTGATGCTCTGTCAAGACCACACGGTTGGTCCAAGTTCTCCTCACAGCTGGAGATCGAAAAGGGCGGAGGACTTGCAGAGCCCGTTCAACAGGTTTTGGACAGATACGAGGTCGAGATTCAAAGCAAGGAGCGACCAACACCCAAGCGGCTTGAAGAATTGAAACAAGATTTGTATAGCCTGGAGGTCAACGGTGCAAGCAAAGGCATCCATGAGGTTTCCGGTCGCTGGAGTGTGGCAAAGAAGATGCAAGAGGATTTTCGCTCGAAGCTCAATCCACAACTTGAAGCTCTGTCCAAACTCGAGACACTTCTCGACTCAAAACAACAAGCTTTGGAGCATCTTGTAGCCGAGGCGCATTTGTTGTATCTGTAGAAAACTCATGGAAACGCAGGACTTGGAAAGCAATGGGAAGGTTGGGAAGCTCCGGGAATCTCAACCTGTGTTTCATTTTGCAGGTTCGCAAGAACAATGGGCAGGCTGACGGACTTGTGGACGACTTGTGTTCTGGTGTTCTGCTGTTTTTGCGTGTGGCATTTGAGCACTGGAACTAATGAGCATGTCAGGTCAGCGTCCAACGCAGTGCCGACATCCGAGCAGCCTTGGACACTTGTGCTTTGAGTTTGGCGCTTACAATGCCAATTGTTTGCATAGAATTGCACAGACAGATTTCGGAGTTTCTTTGCCCATCTTTGCTCCTTGAATTTTGGGAGGCTTATTGACTACTACAGAGCTTCATGAGCAGCAACGAAAGCATTCTGATGACTTGAAGCAGGTGCAGATTTATATCGTTTGAGCAGTTTGCACTTTGCAGTCTTGTGATGTCTTGAGATGTCTTGTGCTGTCTTGTGATGTCTTGTGTATCTTGCGTCGTGCTGTTGCCGTAAAATTTGAAAAGCTGCGCTGTTGCGCACCAGATGAAGTCTGTGACTGGTCCACTGGAAGAAAGCGTTGAAGCCCTGCGAAGCAAAGTGAAGGACCGTAAAAAGATAGACCTTGCAAACGGTGAAAATTGAGCTTGTTTGCGTCTGGTTCGCAGATTAAGTGTGAGACTGCTTGTATCTGCGAGGATCTGGCCAAAAACGCTGCTGATTCTGATCAGTACAGACAGGCATTGGTATCTGTGAGAAAAGTTGATGACTTCTTTTACCTTTTCAATGGTTCTTGACCTTGACCACAACACTAGTTATCTGGGACCGTGACTCTGATACAATATGATATATACACTACTTTTTGAGCACTGACAGACATCCAATAGACATCCACTGAGCGACTTCGTGCGACTGCAAGGTTTCTCAGATGTCTTTGGAAGTGCAGAAGTTAAGAAAGTCCGTGGAGCTGGAGCTGAGTCGACGGCGAACGAGTTGAACATGTGTTTTATATCGAAAAAGGACGCAGGGAAAAATCATGGAACATATACTATAATATAAATGTATACAATATACATGTACAAGTTTTTCATCTCAAAATCTAGACAGGCGACCAGACATGTTGGACTGAAAGTGCCTAAATCAGTCCAGTCCGAAGATTGCATGCACCCGGAAGTAACAGACGAAAGGAAAAGCAAATAAATTTACAATGACAGCTTGCTATTACATGTATATGAATAAGCTGGGAGAATCCAGGGAAGTACTGCAGCGACTATATGTCTTTGGCACCAGTAGGGACTCTGAAAAAGTCTGACAAGACTGAGATGACGGACTTCCAATCTCGGAATAGTCGATTCCGGAAGAAAAAAGCGGCATAGATTCATGCACTGATGTCCCTGAAAGCCTTTCAAATCCCGCAGGAGCGCCGCACAGCGAGAAATGACGTCGTTTGAATCCCAGAAAAACAATAGTCGCTATAGCCACCATAGCCACCATAGCCACCATCAATCTTCACTTCTCACGTTCCAGAAGTCGTTTCTGAGCACATGCACGATGCAGGTCAAACTCCATGCAGCTGCTGAGCGCTGCCAAGAAATGATGGCAAACAGAGAAGGACAATCCAAAAATTGAGCAGTCTTCAGAGATCTCAAGCAACAGTTTTCGTAAAATGTCGCTCAAAGCGCGACTTTTGGATACTTTTTAATACTTTTTACATCTTTTCGCATCTTTTCACGTTTTCTTAGGCATCATGACTAGGCTGTGCAGCCCGCTTTGCTGCGAGGAGAGGATGTGGCACCAGGGCCCTCCGACCTTCCAGTTCCGGCAAGGCCCCGATCGGTTGCCTGTCGAGACCAGTTCGCTGTCGATCCCTTGCTGTCTAAAAAACAGTTTGTGTCACAGAGCTCAAACAGAAATGGCTGAGTTGCGTGGAATGTGTTGCCACTCTTGACAGGTTGCTGATTGTTCCACCTGGCAGTTCTGCTGAAGAGGCAACCAAAGACCAGGGAAGACCCTTCAAGAGTTTCCTGAAACTCCATTCTGTAGTCTTCAGTGGAATCTAAATGATCCTTCTCCTTCTGGCTTTTCGTGAATATCATGTACATTTCAATACTATTTTCATACCCAGAGAGAAGTTTCAAGATAAGTTCTTCAGGCAAGGGGAACTGCAGCGATCGAGGCCCAGCAAAATTCGATCTCGCATACTGGCATATTTCATTTTGTTTAAGTTTAAACATAGCGTGTTCAGTTGCTTGAAATGGGGGCTTTGTTGGCTTTGCGTGGCTGCCGCAGAAGTACAACCTTGCCAGGCGAGGTTACAACGCGTTTAGGGCTTAGCATTTTTTCTTGAGTTTGGCAAAATGGATTCTGTAAGCAATCAATCCTTTTTGCATTTTTTCTGCTTCAATTCCCGCTTCCCCTACCCAAAGGTCTTCGACTTTCAATTTTTTTCAAGCTGCATGACAGTTGACATGCTTAGCCTGGATCAGGTGTGGGAGAAGCGCTTTCTCCCAGTGGAAGAGCGCGATCTTCCAGCCATTCACTTGCCGCACCTAGGCGACACAGGTGACGCGGACGGATTCAGATCGGATTCAGATCGGATTCAGATCGGATTCAGGGTGTTTCTTACCGTTTCTTACCGAACTTGGAGCGTGGTCAGAGACTGGTCTGAGCTGTCACTTGACAGCTTTTCCACGTTCCCATCCTTGACCAAGTTTCATTCGTTTCATTCGTTTCATTCGTTTCATTCGTTTCATTCGTTTCATTCGTTTCATTTTGCTTTAGTATGAAAGGACTGAAAGGACTCTATATAGATCCAGTGGCCTAGAAGTAGAGAATCTATGGAAGGATTCACAACACCTCACTCCAGACTCCGCAGTTTTGCAAATTGCAATCAGAACGTGCTCCTCTGTTCTCTTTTTGTTTAGATTGTTTGTATTCTGGACCTGCAGTGATTGTCTGCAGGTGAGCTTCCAGATGATTGGCAAGAAAGCATGAAGCTGCAGGCTGCAATGAATGCATGGATCACTGGCAGATAAAACAGACAGCTTCTGCACAGGCTCAACTCGACTTGCTGCGAGAAGAGCTTTCCAGAATGCAAGATACAAAAAGTGACCTCACTGGGAAAATCGAGGCAGACTTTGGAGTGCCAAATTCCTGTGGCCAAAAAACGGGAGCCTGAACGTAGGCACCAGACGAAGTCCGAGATATGGAAGACTATGTGGACAATCTGGATGCTGTTCACACCGACTTGCAGGAGGCGACTTGCGGTAGCATTTTATCTAAGTTGTGTCTCCTTTAGAGTGATTCTTCTCTCAACAGGTTGTAGCTGACCTCAACATGCGACTTCAAGCTGTTGCAAGCTCAGATGAAGCTCCATGTTTCTGATTGGTGTTTCCCCACATTTGCTTTCACCGTGTTCACTGCGTTCACCTTTCACCCACATGTATATATATAGTACAGTTCTGGTGGAAAGGCTAGAGTGCTTCTCCAGCGGCAGATGCAGCGCAGAGAGTCGAGAGCAGCTTGGTGGCAATTTGAGCGAAGTGTAAGCAGAGCGGAGACTGCGGAGACCGCAAGCTGCAAACTGAACTCACTGTGAGACCAAATTCACAGTGGACTTTGTGGACTTTGTGGACTCTGTGGACTGAGGGAGCGCCTACCTGCCAGCATTGCCACACTCTCAGGGCTTCCTCCTGCCCTCGAGGAACTGCAACGGTTTGCCAGATTGAGGTCCACATTGCCTTGTTTCGCAGCACGGGGCTGCAAAATGATCAACACATCTCTCGACAGTTTCACTTGGCCAAAGAGTCACAGAGCAAAAATGAGCTTGCCAATGCGCCGCGTTTTCTCACAGGTTCTGGCACAATTCTGTTAAGCATCACACATCTCACAGCTATTCACAGCCTATTAGGCTCAAGTAAACCGTGGGGAACATTGTTCTGCAGGCAGTGGGAATTTGACAGGACTGGCCCACTGTGCTGTTGTCTCCCATCTTCACATGTCTTGAAATGTCGCGAAGATGTGGCCCCAAAGGCCAGGATGTCATTCTTCGCAGGACAGCCATGGGGAATACTCCTGGGGGCATGCCCGGCCCTGGCGGAGGAGTGCCAGTGAATCTGGAGAATCTTGTCGTTGCGGTGTAATGAGAGCAATCTATATAAGAGTACATAATGATTATATAAAATAATGGTATGATGTTAAGAAATGGTTATATAGTAGTGGTATAAAGAAAGCAGTAGCAACAACAATAATTATAATTCTGATGATTCTGATGGTTCTGATGGTTCTGATGGTTCTGATGGTTCTGATGATTCTGATGACGATGGTGATGATGATGATAATGATGATGATGATGACGACGACGACGACGACGACCGACGACGACGACGACGACGACGACGATGATGATCACGACGACGAGGACGATGACGACGACGACGACGACGACGATGATGATCACGACGACGAGGACGATGACGACGACGACGACGACGACGA
>Ga0126342_10013623_pt1 | contig 14377 bp, 13 predicted proteins | sample Cyp1metagenome_FD_92528 | JGI IMG/M metagenome (GOLD analysis project Ga0126342, IMG submission 92528) | Coral microbial communities from Lord Howe Island, Old Settlement Bay, Australia - Cyphastrea 1 metagenome | ecosystem: Host-associated > Invertebrates > Cnidaria > Coral ...
AGGTATGCCAGATAGAATGCCAGATAGAATGCCAGATAAAATGTCAGATAGAATGCCAGAAGATTTGCCAGTAACAAAATGTATAAATCTCATGGTGGGGATCACACGAAGTAAAGTAATTTACTTTATTTAAAGACATCGCTGCAAGGAATTCTCCCAGAGCACGCTGCTGCGCTACTCAGGTTTCGGCAGGAGCCTTTCTCTTTCTCTTGCCTTGTCAGGTCGAGCAAGATTGGACAGTGGAGATGTTGTGGGTGCAATGCGACTTTTTGATCTGAAAAAGGCAGCTACTAACTGACAACTGACACTATGCGCTGCAACATGTACACACAATGGAACACACAACCAACTTTTGCACGACACGCATTTTGTAAAGTATTATTTTGCGAAATTTTAGAAACCATGCTTATCATGCTTGGATTCACCATCACCTGCCATAAACATATATTAAAACCCCATAAACCATCCCCAATCACTTGCCACAAATGGGTTGTATTTCAACCATGCAAGACTGGAAGCTCGTAAGGCTCGGACTCTGATTGCGACCCTGCGATGTCAGAAAAGCCCCTGCAGTGTGTGGGTTTGACCGTGGCTGGTTTGGTTCGCTGGGGTTACCATGGGGTTACCATGGGGTTACCATGGGGTTACCATGGGGTTACCATGGGGTTACCATGGGGTTACCATGGGGTTACCATGGGGTTACCATGGGGTTACCATGGGGTTACCATGGGGTTACCGTTGGCTAGTAATGGTTAACAAATGTTAGCAACAGTTATTACATGTGTTTCATTGCTTGTCATTAATCTTATGTGCTCGAAGCAAACTCTGCCCACTCACCCGCTGCAATCCAGTGACGGACTGAGAGGATGCAAATAAAATCGGAGTACCCTGTCTCAACGTCAACAATGGCAGCTCTAAGTTGCTGGACTCTGTTTTCCCATGCGCAGCACAATCATCAAAGCGCTGCAGCACTCTTCGGTAGCGGGGTGCCCCAGTCTCATTCAGCTCATCAAGCTACTGCTTTCTCTTCGTTGCCTAAGCTCACGGGGAGAAGGCGCTGGGAAGAAAGAAGCGGGGAGAAAGAGACTGCCTACAAGAAAGGTGCCTGAGCAACAATGCTGAATCAGTGCCTAGAATGGAACTGTTGACAGCGAAATAAAGTGAAATATAATCAATGACCTGATGATGGAAATGATGTTCGGACAAACCTCAATGAAGCAACCAAGTTGAAGACAACAAGTTCGCTCCATCTCTATCTATCCATGCATCCACCGAGGTGCTAATCATCGGCTTCAACTCCTCCAAGCTGTTGATGTCGTCCACGTCTTCCAAGTTCAGAGCCATCTGGAATGTCCCAGCAAGGAAAATCTCTTTCGTTATTCTGATCAAAAGGTGAATAAACTGAGGGATATGAATGGATCCATAATGATCCATATGGAAACTCATGGATCCTACATGTGGGGGGATCTTGGCTGGATATGGTTGCAGCTGGGAATTTCAATGTAAACCCTCAACTGAATGATCTGCACAGATGCCATTGTTGCAGCTGGGTTGCCAAGATGATGCTATTCAGGAGGAGGCCAACTGCGGTCGCATCATGAAACATCACAATGCCAATGACTCTGCATCCGCACTCACTCTTTTAATCGCTCTGCTTCTGCTCCCGTCGCAATCCATAGCAGAAGTAATGCAGAAGTACTTTACTGCATCCACCAGCAACCAGCTCGACCAGCCTATCATAAGAATGAAAAAACCTCCCCATCCTTGGCTCCAGTCACAGGTGGTGGGAAGCAGACGGCCATCTGACATGCCTTATCTGCCTCCACGACCTTGACAACCCCTGTGCATTCGGCCATCTGACATCTGACTGGTGCTACAATTTTCAGGTTTCCAGACCCGCCAGGGGCCCTAAACATACTAAACATCTGCTCAGCTGCCGTCGAAGGCGATCACCATTTGCTCGAAGATCAATGGAGACAAAATGCCTCCAATGCGTCCGCCCGCGACACAAGCCGCCTAGGCACCCGGAAAGACCGGCTTGGAATCTCAGAGGTTGAGATGGTGACCACATCGCATCACATCGCCCAAATGCAATCCAATGTACCCTCTGGTAAACTAACATAGCTATTGAAAATGGTCATTTATAATGGATTTACCCATAAAAAATGGTGATTTTCCATAGCTATGTTAGTTTACCAGAGGGTAACAATGTAAACCATCCAATCAACCCCATCAGTGGAGAATGGGGATGTCCCGATGCTCATGCTTCTGAGGCTCTGTTCCGGTGCTCCTCACAGCTGTGGGGAAAACGCCAGAGGCACAGGTGTAGGCGACAGCCTCAGTGCTTCATTGAGGATGTCACTGCATCATGACGTTCACATTTAGATTCAGATTCACATCCAGGTTCTTCATCTTGATCTTCATCATTATCACCACTACAAAATAAAGTAATCAGAACCAAATGTCAAACAACACGCAATGGCTTCAAGACTGACCGCCACCCTGTCATGCAAGTCACGTTTAGTGCCATCACCATAACCATCCATAACCCCTACCACACGCCTCAAAACCTGAGACTTCGCCGTTCCTAAGCCAAGGAGCGAAGAAACCACCTACTGTGATCTTGATTCCTGGCACAGCCAATACAGCTGAGACCACCGAATTTCACTTTTGTCCAAATTCTGAATGCACATTTGGGACAACTCTGTGCGTATCTGTGTGTCAGATTTCAACACTCAATTGCGATTTATTTTTCTTACCTGGTGACCCTCTAGCTTCAAAAAGTCTCACTTTGTACCTTTGTTCTTGACCATCTGCCCAAACCAATTTATAAAGCTGACAGAGGGACCACTTCACTACATCACTGGGAGGCACATGTAGGCAGGAAAAGGCTATGTGGACTCAGAAACTGATGATTTATCTCAAAGGGATTTAAAGGGACTGCGTTCACATAAAACCCTGAAATCTGTTGCGCAGCCTGCATATCCAACTTGCAGCAGCGTACCTCAAGAGCTGTCTGTTGAAGTGGGGAGACTCAACAGCTGGGAAGGTTGATGCAACGGATTTAGATTAATATTATATACATATATATATATTATATATATATACGTATACTAGCCTGTGAGACCTCTTTGCCTCTCTGGGTCTCAAATTCCTGAGATCTAGAAGTCTGGCCAAAAACCCAGCATTTTTCTCAGAAGCGTGTGGTTTCCACCATCGTTGAAGGTTTCGGGTTTAGGGTTGACTGGCCCTTCACAGCTTCGCACCATGGCAAGGTGCCGTAGAGCATGCCTTCGCCATTGGCCCCCACGAGGAACATCAGCGAAGCAATGGCTATTCCCAGAGGGCACATCCGCAGGATGGTCTTGCACGGGGCCAGGGCCACAGGGCCACGGCCGTGGTGATGATGACATTTGATTATATTTGATAAAATGTGATGTGTGATCAATGTGATATACGATGAATGATGAATATAATGAATATGATGAATGATGAATATGATGAATATGGAGAATGATGAATGGTGAATGAATGATGAATGATGAATGAATGATAAATGATTATTGTTGATGATTATTGTTGATGATAATGATGATGATGATGGTGATGATGGTGATGGTGATGGTGATGATGATGATGATGATGATGATGAGGAGGAGGAGGAGGGAGATTATTCTGATGATTGTTTTGATGATGGTGCATGTGATTGTGATGGTGATGTTGTTTGTGACTGTGATGTTCACCTTTAAGATTTAAGATATTACTATTACCATACTCATTCGTGCCATTGTCACCATCATTGTTATCAGAAGTATTATCATCATGAGCATGATTGTTATCGTTATCAAGTTATCATCATTGTCAGTACCAGTATGATGAATCACCAAATGGTTATCCTTATGTTCACTAAAGTTACTGTATTGTTTTTGTCGATAGTGGTCATTATTGCGCATATGGTACAGTACATAGATTCTTACCGGGGCATCTACATTGGAATCTACATCATCACATGGTCACCCCCCGAGTTCCCAGGCCAAAGTCCTGTTCCCCTCCAAAGTCCTTGTTGTCCAAAACGGTGGCACACAAAGGGGCTGCAATCTGACCAGGCATCTCGAACAGCGCACCCACCTGGAGATATCCCAGGCCATCCAAGCCACAGCATTGATTGATGAAATCTAGCTGCAAACTGTGATGCAGTGAGCTGCAACTGGAATCAACTCGACACTGGAAAAAATGGAAAAAATGGGGAAAAACGTGCATCTTCAGATTCTTCAGGGCACCAAGTTTGATGCAGTGTCGATGCTGTATTGACTGTTATTTGACTGTTGCTCATCTGCTGGTGTGCGTGGATCTGTTTATGACTCAATGTGGCACTTGGTTTTGTCCCTGCATCTTGAGATTCTTGAGGACCGTGCAAGCAAAGCCATAGCTGGACTGTAGGGCGTCGACGTGTCTGCAAAGACCTCAGCAGTTTGTGAACACGACAGCAGTTTGTACCATCAAACCACCAGGACCATTCCCTGCAGTGCAAGATGCCCTTGCGCGTGAAGCAAGATTCGTGTCGTTTCAGTCCTTTCATTCACTACTTAAGGAGAACCTGCGTTCACACATTGTGTATCATTGTGTGCATCTGTGACTGTGGGGCAACCTCCCTCAAAGTTTGGAACGATCTCCGGCTATTCTCAGTTTCCAGCCTGAGGGAAGGCGTAGAGAGTTCCTCATTCCCAAAATAATGTTGAATGAACATCGAGCATCTTGGAGGCATGTAGCCCTGGTCGCACAAAAGGGTATCTCATGTCACGAAGCAGGGCCTGCTGTTGGCCACACATGTCCGAGATATTCATAGATGTTCATAAATCAACCCATCAAGCATGACTCCCATGAAGAAACTTTATGAAACTTCACCGTCCCATCCATCCTTCCGCAAAATTTCTGAAGAAATTGTTACCTTGACAAGTTCTCTGTGAAAACCCTCCCGCAGCACCCGCAACTGGCCAGTTTTGGATCCCAGTTGGCAAGCGGCCAACTAATGTGACCCCACCAAGTTTCCATAGAAGCAGACATTCAATATGAAGCACGTGTAGGTCATGGCCAAGGTTGTCCAACGCCTAAGCGACTGTGAGACGAACTGTGAGACGATATGGGTTTGATTGAAGGGGATATCCCAAGTTATATCTATATCTATGCATATAGACGTATATATATATATATATATAATTATATACATATATATATATATATATATTATATTTATATTTATTTATATTCTACAAAAACCCATAATATTGGTTGCACACTTGTGCCCATAGGTTTTCCTATGTGCCAAGATTTTCTTCGTCTGATAAAGTAGCCGAACTGTTTCTGCAATCGGGCGTCAATGCCGGTGACAAGATTGCTTCCACGTTTTGCCTCGCAGACCTGGGAGTCCTGCGGCAGACCCTCGGTGTGCCGTATAGAGCGATGTATTGCGTTGTGTTTCGGCATAACGAAGGCCACATGTTTCAATTTGTGTCACATTAAGTTTGATATATAAGTTTGATTCATTTTGATTAGTAATCATTAATTATGACATTAATTATGATCATTTGATTAATTGTTTCCCACTCAATTGTGATTACACTATCTATGTCTATGACATTAGTGGGAAATCCTATGACATCCTGAGATCCCATAGGCCCATCATGGCCCATCAGCGGCAGTTCCTTGCAAGGGTGGAAGATGTGATGAGGTCACAACACACGTGCTCAGCTCCATTCGAAATCCTGCACGCAGCACGTTAGAATTGTGAAACTGGGGAATGAAACACCTGGTTCGTTCTCTTTCAAATTTGGTTGTTGATAAATGTTGATAATTAATACTAGCGCACTGATCTGCTAAGAGTGTGGTATGCTGTTGAAAGAAAACTGTTGGGCAAATGAGTGCAAATGCAGCCATTGGGAGATCATGATGTTAGAACTTGTAGATAGTTATAGGATGTTATAAGATGATAGAAGATGCTATATTATAAGCCATGTGATTTCTCGAAACAAAGCTGGCAAATTGTGAGAGTCAAATTGGCTTAACATTCTGGAAGGAGTGCTTCAATGGACCTGCATCCTGCATCTGAGTGATTCTGAGTGTGGCAGAATGACCACGAAGCCAAGTAGCTTGTAGGACTCGATCAACTCTTTTGCTTCCTCCGTGTAGCCATTATCCAACAAATAGGCGGGTGACTCCTGGACACCAGGGCACTGCTCGTGTCACAATGTGTCACAGCGCCAAAGGACGGCTTCTGACCACCTTTTTGAGTACCATCTGGCAGTCCGTTACATGGCAATGGGAAAAAACTCCGTTGTAGGTGATCTTCCCATTAGGACGTCCAAATATAGGGGATTTTGTGGGGATGTCCTATGGCCATGTTTGACTATTGAAGTATGTCTTCATTCAAAATATTCAAAGCCCCCCTGGTGCCTTTAGAAAAGAGTAGGAGAGCACAAGGCCAACAATGGAGGGCACTGCCCCCATGATGCAAAGCCAACCTTGCGCCAAGATAGGCCACATATCGGCAACGGGCGAAGATACAAGTACCGACGTGTATGGCCTTGCTGTGCCTTGCTATGCCCTCATTGACTGAATCATCCCTCACCGCAAGAAGCAAACGAGAAACGCCAGTCTAGCTCCTTCATGCTGGGGTCATTGTACCTGATTGTTCCGGCATGGACTGAAGTTGCTTCCGGTGTTTGACCAATTCAGCATATATATATAATTATATATAATTATATATATAATTATATATATATAATTATATATATATATATAATTATATATATATATATATATTTATATATATAACTACGCAAGTATAATTTGATGGAAAATGTCTTTGTCCGGAGCTGCGCAAGTCACCCAAGGATGTCAAATCATTCACAGATTATTTCGGATGTTTTGGCATCTTCGTTTCACGAGCTGATCATTTTTCAGATCGTCATGCCAGGCAGGGAAGAATGGCAAGCACGAAGCCTCCAACCATCAGGATTTAGATTTGGGTGTGTCTGAAAATAGTGCACCCTAAACCCAATGGTTTTGCTGATCATTATCCCTATTAAATGGCTATTTCATTGGGAATATACCCGATTTTCAGACAAACCCATTTGACAGTAGTGGTGTCGCTTCCTCTTTTAGGCTGCCGGAAACTGGCGCCAAAAGACTAGTGGCTCCCTTCCACCGCCAATTTCACCCAAGGGGCCAAATCAATGCCGCACTGTAGATCTCCCCGCAGCAAAATGAACTCAGCGACACAATGCAGGTGGGTGTCTGGGGACCTGTCTAGTGGTACAGTGAAGCCTAACATGGCCCGATGAATCCCTTGAAAGAGAGGTTTCACCAACGCAATGGAATTCCATCTTTGGCGGGGCTAGATAGCATGCAACTTGTCCACTATGGTCCTACGTTCTCTTTCATGACCCTGCTTTTTTCGGATGTGGGACAACTCCCTAACCGTTAAACAGAATTGATGATCACAGGCCCGAAACATCACAAGCCCGATTTCACCAAGCAGCACTGAAGACACTGCACTGACTGCGAAGACTTGCCACCTCGACACACGATGAATTTTGGTCATGACCAATGGGTCATCCACGGCGGCAAAGTTCAGCTGGAGCATGCTGGAGCGCTGGGGGCCAGGCCGTGATGGCGTGATATCCTTAGCTCGAGAAATAGGATCTGAATGGATCTGAGGTGGATTAGGTGAATTGCTGTAACTATTCATGCATTATCATGCATTCATGATCAACATCTCCAAATTTTGGGCCTATGATCACATATGGGATCTGTTCGAGAGATTGACAGTGCCAAATATCATCAAATATCTCCACATATGTTATATATTGTTATATAATCATGTGAGATAAGTGATAAGTCATGACAATCGCAAAACACAGGAACACCCCGCTCCGCTCTTTGCCGATTGGCCCGGATCATCGTCAAAGTCCTCAGTTATGGAAGCTGGGGCACGGTCTATCTCGTTGGGCCTTCCAGAAAACCTGTGATCCTGTGAAGTTCAAGGGCCTCTGCTATCACGCATGGATTCTACTCTGATCGGCAATGACAACCCAAATGTGAAAGGGATAAACATGAGCTTCATCATGACAAAAGCGTTCACCTGTTTGCTTCGGGGACTGTAGTAGTTACTAGCTTTCGCGTTGCACAGAACTTTCGCCAACATCATCCGTGAGCCCTCACATGGCCTGGAATTCTGGACCTACAGGGCAGTACAATCAGTACTGCCGAGCATTGCTTTCAAGAGTGCAACAATTGCAACAAAAGATCAGCACCATTACCCTCTGGTAATTTAACATAGCTATTGAAAATGGCCATAGAAATAGTGGATTTTCCCATTAAAAATGGTGATTTTCCATTGCTATGTTAGTTTACCAGAGGGTATCCATTCAACCATCTCGAAACATCTCGCCCATTGAATCACTTTTCATCCCAGCTTCGATGGTTGACCCAGGCCGAAGGATGCACCAACCATGGTCCGGACCAAGGCTAAGGACCAAAATCCTGCGGCGCTCCAGTTGATGATGACCCACAGAAATCGGATCCTTTATCTGTGACCGTTAGCGACTACCCGGCCTGGTAAACAGCCACATAGCTATGGAAAGATCCACCATTTTTAATAGGTAAATCAACTATTTCTATGGGCCATTTTCAATAGCTATTTTTGACATAACCAGAGGGTAAGTCCATCTCCATCATTTCCATCATCTCCATCCCCAAAGTCCCTGTCCTATGCAAGAAGCAGAGATGACGCTGAAAAGGACGATGCCAATGAAGGACAACAGGATTGGGGTCTTGCGCCCAGTGCTGTCACCAAGCCTCAGCTCAGCATGGCCAGCTGGAACAGCTCTTGGGGATCCCAGCTGCAATCAGGCCACGGTCCACCCACGGTGTTGCCTCGTAACCCACACATGGATTGGAGAGGGGAAAGGCATCGCATGACAATATCCTCATAATATCCTCATAATATCCTCCAAAACACAACTTCTTGAGCATGGAATGACAAATGTGACAGCAAAAATCCGAAATTGCCTTAGCCCACTTTTGCAACCAATGCCATGCAACTTCATGCAACTTCATGCAACTTCATGCAACCATTTAATCATTGGATGGCCATCCGGGGCCACCCATCGTGGAATGCCCTGCGGCACCTAAAAGGATACCGATGAAGACCACCGAGACAATGGCTCCTCGCTGCCATGCCTCCAAAGCCCACCTTGATGATAGCGCTACCGTGGACATGGTGGGTTGGGGCCAGCATGGCTCGTTTTTGCAATATACACGTCTTGGTTTCTTTATCTATTTCTCCATTTGCCAGTATTATCTCTTGAGTATTATATATATATATATCATATCGATTGTAGATGTGTATATATATATGTTATATATATATATATATCCTATTTTTCTGTTTCACTGTGATCTATTCATGTTGATCTGTTGATGTGTGGATATGGTCCCATGGGTGCAGGCAAGCTACTCATCAGCCACCTGAGTTGAAGGCACAGGGAATGTGTTGAATCAGTTTCTGCCCCGAAAAAAAAAAACACACAACAGTGCTACAGGCTGATGAACATCGCCACTCTGCCTTTGAATTTGTTTGGCACCCATGCTGAATACCACATCTTCTGTTCTGCAGATGACCCATGCACCCTAAGAATCGGGGAATTCAGTCAATCCTCTGTGCATTGCCAAGGTGCTGATCGAGTGACTGATCCTGAGGCCCCACTGGTGGAGTGAAAAAGGCTCCAGACGATTGTAGCGCTGACATGTCGATCCAAACTGTAGAATCTCTGAAATGGTAATAACGTCTAATATGTAGTTCTGGACCCACTAACTTACTAAATATATAATTATATATATATATGTAATTATATAGATATATTAGATCTAAACAGACAGATCTATATCATATAGATCTATCTAAATAGCAGGCAGGGTCGAGGTACCCCCGGTTGCTCTTCATGGCGGACTTCCTGGTTCAGCCGAGCATCCCAAGAGCAAAAGCTCTGCACCATCTGCAGCCCACACGAAGCCACATAGGACCATAGCGATGATCTGGCGGCTGAGGTAACTATGATCAGAATCCACAATCCAAATCCTGAATCCAAATCCCGATCAGCCAATGCATGTCCATCATTATATCGTCCATGGGCCCAATGACTAAGCGACTTAGGGAAACCCATCCCCAACTGGAGTACCAGCTGCCAGCGCCTGTGGCACCCCGAAACCGATGGCTTCAATGACCTCTGCGCAGCTGGCACGACGGCAACGAAAATGGAGATACAACTGGTACAATCCCCATAGAATGACCCCAAAAACAGGGGAAGATGATGAAAGATGTGACTGAATTTCCCACTTTTGAGAAGAGAAGAGAAAGATAATGAAAGATATACCCTCTGGTAAACTAACATAACTATGGAAAATCACCATTTTTAATGGGAAAATCAACTATTAATGGCCATTTTCAATAGCTATTTTGACATAACCAGAGGGTAGACGCTTTGAGCGGCGAATCCCCCAGGTATCAGCTCAGCGGCATTTGTGAAGTTCCTGGGGCTCACAGGATCCAATTTTGGGCCATCGCTACGCCTTGCTCAGAGCTACAGGTGTGATGAATTGGGGAATCACATTGGAAGCCTGGTGAAAATGTATTCTCGGTCTTGTCGTCTATTTTCCGATATAGTTTGCATCCTCTTCACATCACAGGACACAGAGTAGTATCAAATATCATCACGCATATCGTCATATTTCAGCTAGTATTGTCAAAATTTATCATCACATGCACCGTGGCCTTGCTTGTCACCTTGATGCCTTTCGCTAAGTCGGCCACCCCAGGTAGGGCAGCTGCACCATGGAGCTGTTGCAGCCACCTCCGACAGTTGGGAGGCTTGATAGCTTCCCTGAAGCACAATAAGGGGAAAACATGAGAATGTTATGAGAATATTTACATGTTCTACATGTGATATCAGTCCGATATCATCTTCATTCTCAGCCATGAATTCTTCACCTGATCAACAGTAGAGGCTCCGAGCCTAGTAACTTATAACCACATCTGACCAGGGCACAGTCTTTCACCACTCCTGCCATCACCGACTGGGCACCTACAGGCAGTTGGTAGCTGCAACTGGCAGCAACGGTGGCTACCTCCACTGCATTGAGCCGGAAGTCTGCAGGGTGCGACGTCCTCACCCTCACCCATCCGGGTCAACAGGATCCACGATCCCAGGGATCACTAGCTATTGAGGAGGCTAGTACTACTAGCGTTGTGCATACACTGATGATCACTAGTTGATCACTCATTTTTTATGTGAGATACCATTCCCAGCAATGCTCCCCAATCCTGAATCGGATCAGAACGACTCAGGGCCCCGCAAGGCAAAAACCCCTTAATTTGTTAAGAAGCCCTGCCACTGCGTCACTGGGATCTACTGGGCGAATGCACGCTCCGGAGCACGAATCTTCTTGACTATCTTGACCTGAGTATTCAGTTTGAACTGCAAAATCGCTAAGGCAACAACCTTGCTATGTGCTACATGCCAACAATGAACCATGACAACCTACGAGTAATTTTACAAGGCAGCTACTTGAAGAATGACTACATTTTTGGATTGGCCCAGAAAGTACATTTGAACAAATTCAACACACCAGATCATCCGAAGTTCATTCCACCAATGCTGTAAAGCCGCCTTGGGTCCCATCTTCTGTGCTGTCCAGCGCCTTAGTTTCGTGAAAGGTAAAATGAATGGAATTCATAGCAAGCAACTCTTGCCAGCAAAGGGCCTGGAATCTCTCCCAAAATTTATAATTCCAAATCCAACAAACCCACCAAAACTTCTCGTGGAAATCTTCGTTCCTCTGGGATCTAAGTCACTGGTGACCAAAATTGACCAAGGCCCTTTTAAGCTCAGGACCAACAGCTGGCCACTTCTTTTATCGCTGTCACATCGATCTGCTTTGACCATAGTGTGACAAAGAGATCAACATCAAGATCAAACATCATCACACGGTTTTTCTTCAATTTCTCGTCCTTCCGGAATTTCTCCCGGCCGGGTGGAACACATATCTATTGAAGGATACTGAGGGCATCTGCCCTGTCGCTCCATACCCCATCTTACCCCTGTCCGCTGCAGGATCCAAACTCCTTGCGGTCGTTTTGCTCTCGTTTCAAGGGCAGTCGGCAGTCAGCCGCAGGGAGATTAAAACCAAACTGAAATGGTGCCCATGTTCCCCATGGTGCACACTTGGATCTCTCTCTCATCTCTCTCCATCTCCTTCAGGTCCGTTCTATTTTGTTCTCATGTGCAAAGTATTTAAGAACATTTCCACTTTGACTGCCAGCATTGCAAACAGAGTTGATTTGAGAAAACAGTCGCGGAACCTGGGACATCTGTTGGTTTTGGCCGGTCACAGTCCCCTCTTATTGGAAATCGATACGACCCCAGCAGTGCCCCTTTCTGAAGCAGCACTGGAAGCAGCGAACCATAACTATTCAACTGGGAAACTGTCCAGTGGCTCCCTCTTCTCACAGCAACTTCATGTTAAAGCTACAATCCTGCTACCTTTTGCCAAATCCTCCTTGCATATCTTTCATGTTCTCATCATGCTTCGTAATCTTGATTGGTTCTGAATCGAATCCCTGTTTTGAGACATTTTTAGTTGGAATCATCAGGCAGGAAGTCCGCTAATTCAAGACATTCAGACTTCTCTCCATCTCAAAGAGTGCCATTTTCAAATCAATCCTCAGCAGCATGGCGACAAACGATGCTAGAGACAGGATCCTCCCAGAATCTTGCAGAAAGATCCAAGGCAAGTAGTGAACATTGGCATGTCAGAACACTTCAGTACGTCGTTCCAGACCCCAAATGGGGAAGCAGTGCTGCCCAGGGTCTGCGTCCAAACCAAGGGTGTGTCATCATTTGGCACCCATCTGTCTTTCTCCAGGTAGTAGGCCTGAGGCTGAGAAGCTTTGGGTCAGCTATGGAAGCAGCGATGGCACTTCACCCTCCACAATTGGGGTTTGGGGATCTTGACCCAGCCTCGGCACAATGCCATGGCCCAAAAGGACAATCGTCCCCAGTTATGGCAGCCAACGACCTGCATGTCTCTAAGTTGAGTCAGGCACAAAGATCAAGAGAAATCCCACAAGCAGATTGTTCGTGGCTGTACGTTGGGACATGCCCTTGCCAAAATACAAAGAAGTCACCCTCCAGCACCGCAGGGGTGCAGTGAATCTGAAACGTTTACTGGCGATACCTGGCGATGAAGGCCAATTCCGCGGCATGTATCATGCTGCTGTTGGGATCAATTAAGTGGAAGCAGCTGGTAACAAAATGTAACAAATAGCTGCCATTCAGGGCCCATGGCGCCGGCACCTTGCGAGAAAAAGCTGCTGGAGCTTTAAGTACTTCTCGTCCTGACACCACGCAGGCAGGATATGACATGATCAAGTCATCAGATGTCATCAGCATCACAGCTATTGCCTGAGTTTTCTGGTACATACGGCCATAGAAGCAGCTCACCATCCTTAGTGATATTGATAGGGCTGGGGAGGGCGGCAAGGAAGAATAAATCATTGACACATTGCCAGACGGGCAGAAAGACTCAGCCCCACGAAGACCACAGCATTTTGCTGCAGTTAACTCAGTCCCAGGTATTGAATATGGCCGGGTCTTAGGATACTCCTAACCCTTCATACCCCCTTGGAATCATTTTAAAATATTCCGCCATAGTTGAAGGTTGTTCTCGGAAATGAAACACGGAGAAAATCATGCACAGTAGGCGGTGCCCATTGAACCTTGGCCATAACCTAACCTTTCACATCAAGAATCGAATTCTCATCAAACAAAACCAGTTGGTGGTTTCTGCACATGTACATATCTATCTATCCATCCATCCATCCATCCATCTATCTATCTATTTATCTAATCTATCTTATCTATCTAATCTATCTAATCTATCTAATCTATCTTATCTATCTTATCTATCTAATCTATCTAATCTATCTTATCTATCTTATCTATCTGAATCTATCTGATCTATCTTATCTATCTTATCTATCTTGTCTATCTTATCTACAGTATCTGAATCTATCTGAATCTATCTGATCTATCTGATCTATCTGATCTATCTTATCTATCTTATCTATCTTATCTATCTTATATATCTAATCTATCTAATCTATCTTATCTATCTTATCTATCTAAAATATCTAAAATATCTAATCTATCTAATCTATCTAATCTATCTAATCTATCCAATCTATCCAATCTATCTAATCTATCTAATCTATCTAATCTATCTAATCTATCTAATCTATCTAATCTATCTAATCTATCTA
>Ga0126342_10013624_pt1 | contig 14377 bp, 12 predicted proteins | sample Cyp1metagenome_FD_92528 | JGI IMG/M metagenome (GOLD analysis project Ga0126342, IMG submission 92528) | Coral microbial communities from Lord Howe Island, Old Settlement Bay, Australia - Cyphastrea 1 metagenome | ecosystem: Host-associated > Invertebrates > Cnidaria > Coral ...
AGAACACAATGATTTCCAGATATTTCCATGGTATATAGATTCCAATTCGATTGTGTTCGGGTATATGATTCAACATGTATCTCTCGTCGCTATACTATTCTATTCTTTATGCACTTCATGTGATCCGATGAACTTCTTGTGGATATGTGTGGATTGTCATTTTTATTGGTCATATCAGGTTTTACCTTTGATACCCTCTGGTAAACTAACATAACTATTGAAAATCACCATCTTTAATAGGTAAATCAACTATAAATGGGCCATTTTCAATAGCTATGTTAAATTACCATATGGTATATTTGGATGATATTTGGATGATATGAACAACGTGAAATTACCCAAATTTTTTTGGTGAAGTGACATTGGGTATATCCCACTTGTGCCCACGCCAGGTGTTGGACTTCAACCCGGAAGGCTTGGCACCAGATGACTACTGCTCCACTTGGGAGGTGCGTTGCGCGGGGTGTCCTGTCCTGAGATCGGCCTTACGATACTTCAGTTGGTGAAGATAACTCCAATAACCTTGATTTATGAATGTTTATGATACTTCACTGGGGTCTATCAACTGGGCTTTATGCATGTTTATGATACTTATATATATATAACTTGACTTCATAGGGTCATAGGGTTTATCAATGTTTATCAACCACCACATGACTGGCCCCAACTCTGTGGTCATTTCTGATCCAACCCTCGGCGGTGTCAGGTGGAATTGCCACTGGGCCAAGCGAAGGGAACTGGAGGACATTGGGACAGAAGCATACATTCTTTCAATGGGAATTCCAGGATCCTAAAACGGAGGTTACATAGGCCTTATATATGGATATATATGGTAGGTACCTCCAATCAATCGGATCCTGGAGTTGCCATTGATTCTTATGGAAAAACATCCATAAAACCATTGAGTTTTTTGGGGTTTAGCCGCTAAAGCCTGGTTTAGCATCAACGAATATATACACCACACGGGGGTTCCAGCACCGAGCTCGATCCTGGTCTCAAACCACGAACAGATCAACAAACTCGCACATGAACTATAGATCTAACATGAGACATGTTGTTTTGTGTATATTTTGATGCATATCATATAATGATTAAGTATGCATCTAGAAATATCATAGATCTTCTCAGGATTGTGGATGGTTGCCTCTGAAATGACAGATATGTACATTTCATATGTATGTGTATGTATATCATGTGTTTGTTCGTGTCTCTGCGCATTTTCTTTGAAAAGAGACTGTGCAAATAGACAAACAGATATATATATATATATAAGTGATATATAAAGAAATCATATACACTTCATCCTCAAATAGTACATTGAAATAGCTGATACCCCTAGAACCCCCTTTTTTTTGGATGTATGACATCGACTGTTTGGGTCTAGAAGCCTATATTCATTGGGGCCGTTGGGCCCAGCCAAGGCTGAGAGTTCTGGAAGTGGAAGATGTGATGGAAGATTTCCAACAGCTGGGCCACCTTGTGGGTACCGTGGGCCGGGCACCGGAATCATTCCAGCGACGTGCGACTCGGGCGGTGCCATTTCTTAGATCGAAATACATATAGATATAGATATAGATATAGATATATATATATATATATAATAATATATATATATACCCTTTGGTAATTTAACATAGCCATAGAAAATCACATTTTTTTAATAGGTAAACCATCTATTTCTATGGGCCATCTATACCATGGCTATGTTAGTCATAACCAGAGGGTAATCTACTAGGTCAACCTTGGATGGGTAGTTCATGGAATCCTTTGATTTTCCTATTATAGATAGGAATATCTAGTAACCAGCTAACAAGTTTTGTTTTTTGCAGCATATCTACGATTGGCAAGGTATACATACATATGAGTATGTGATATCTATGCATGATAATATTTGAATACAATTTTTACAATACATACAGTAGGACATGTATAATTCGTTTCTGATCAGATTTGACATTGGTCCAGCTAGATGGTAGGCCGTTTCTCAACACCTTGCGGCAGTACCGATGGCGATGGGGAGAGGGGACAGCCTCAGGAGAACACACTCAGAGGTACCTTCTGGAAGAAAAGCAAACCCGGTATTTTTAATAGGAACATATCATCACAAGCCATGTATCAATGGGCCATGTTCTATATGTTGAATAACCAGAGGTAGCTATAACAGTTCCAATAAGATCGACTAGATGAGGCAGAGGCGAATGCGAACCACAAGTGGAACAGCGCAACGTTGTCAGTTAGTCATTGGGTATTAAACACTTTGTTTGGCCATGAATGAGTCAATTTAATCTCCCGCTATAAAATTTGCTAGAAAAAATGAATGCATGATTCGCGATGTCAAGGGGTAGCTTTTAGATTTTTAGATGCTCCAAATACTGCTAAAGATCTCGAAAAAACATGAACTGGAGACTTCGTTCCTCATTTTTCTTTCTTTGCTCGTTCAGATTCTGGCCCCAAAATCATGGTACTTGTAATCCGAGATGCTTCACGTGTGTATCCCCGCAAAACTGGGCAATCTTGGGGTTGAATGTTGGTAAATCTTCCACGCGTGGACGCGTGGAGCATCTATTTGGGAAGCAAATGATATATTGATATAGTATATATATAATAATAATATAATGCATATATATATAATATCTATATCTATATGTATATATATATATGCATCATTTTCCGAAGTGTGCCAAATATCTCACTGGGTCCCATGGACCATGGCGGTTGTGGCTCCGAAGGAACCTTGGGACCCCAGCCGTTGCCGAGTCGCTGAGGCTCCTGGAAATCGAAAGCAGCGGTGGCAAAGAGAGGGCAGAGGACAGGGCTAGATGGTAGCACGGGGAAAAACCATGGGAAAACCATGGGAAAAAACCCATCAAATGATCAGAATGTCAACATCATGTTGTAAAATCTGGGCCAATTGTAATCCATGTAGTCAACGCCTCATTGGTACTGGGAGGATCCATCCGAAGCGACTCCCTGAGCTATAGCTCCGGGTGCTGATTCGGGGTCTATGCCTTTGTTCTTGCGTTTTGGTGAAGAACACAGTTCCATCATATGAACACAGTTCGATGAATTGCCTCAAAAAAAAATCCTTTTATGATTTTATACCATCTTATACCTATGCCATAAGACAATTCTATTTGTTGTTTTTGCTGCACATGAACTCGCGTATGTTTGTGTGTCATGAGTCCACGGCTGCCCAACTTGGGACGTCCACGGAGTCCACATTCTCAGGACCTCGACAATGTCTCCGTGCATTGGCGAGTGAGAAGGTCATCACGGTCATCACAAAGAGATGAGACCTGAAAGGATCCATACTAAATTTAAGTGTTTTGGTATGTTTGTGCCCATATGCTCCATGGTGCTGGTATATTTACCTACATTTGGGTGATTTTTAGGGTAAATGTATGTAAATGTTGGTAAATATTCCATACATGGAGCATATGTTTGTGTTGTAAGCCTTTGCATGTTAGTATATAAGTACATACCCGAAAACAAATAAATAATATAAATAAATCAATCAACCAATCAACACACAGATATATACATATATAATTATATACATCATATGTAGCTGATCATATACACTGCATCATATGCTTAAATATAGGTGGAAATGGGCCAGTGGGAACCATAACATACCACTGACCAAGCTGCCCACGGAGCTTGGGTAACCTTGGTTTTTACAACCAATTCTAGCCTTTCCGGTTTTCAGATTTTCACCACCAATTCCATGATTTAATTTTGGAGGGTTTATAATGTCGGATGCTGATAAGTGTAGGGCCCCCCCTAAACAATTTCAGGCTACACTTTAAAGTGAATTCTTTTAGGGACCAGGTACTGAATAAAATTGGATCAATTGGTTTCAATTGATTTTCAACTTATGTTCAATTGATTTTCAATTGATTTCAATTGATTTCATTTTACTTTCAACTGATTTCAATTTACTTTCAATTTGCTTTAGACATTTTGAGAATGCCAAAATAATGGAGCTAAGAAAGTAAACAGAGAACTATGAATTAGGAAAGGAAAAGGAAAGGAGAGAAAGATGTTGGAAACCTTTGACTTCAAAAAAAAGCTTGACACAATAGAGGACCACCACAACAAACATACTATTGAAGATCAATGCTGCTCACCGGCTACCCCCTTGAAACAGTGTTTGGGTGCTATGTTTCATAATATGTTCATAAATAAGTTTATATGTTGTGAAAATGGTGCATTCTGATGATCCTAGATGTTTTTTTTTTTTAACTAAGTAATTAATTTACAATAGCTACTCCAAAGAAGGGGATAAAGGTAATGATGAACATTCTCACCTCAGAGAAAAAACACTGCACACAATAGAGGACCACGACAACAAACACATTAATTATTGAAGATCAATCTTGCTGATGGGTCACAACCTTAAAACATTGTTTCTTCAGACAACAGCTGGACACAATAGAGGATCACCACAACAAACAAATATGCATCAATTAATTACAATTAATTAATTGATTAATTTCAAAAATGCTGAAAAATAGAAAACACATGCAAAAAAAAACTGAAAAAAACTGTAGAAAGATGAAACATGAAAAAAAAATGCTGGAAAAAAACTTGACCCAATACCGCACCACCCTAACAATTACACTGACTCAGAATTATTTTGGGAATACTTGCCACAATACAGTATCCCCACTCTAATCGAGGTACAACAATATGATGGTTTTATTTTTTAGTAGCACCTATTTCCCATATGCTCCATGTATGGAATATTTACCAACATTTACATACATTTACCCTAAAAATCACCCAAATGTAGGTAAATATACCAGCACCATGGAGCATATGGGTTTCTGGTGTGTCATTTGGTGTTCCAGGTGGATGCCCGAGGGAAGCTTTTGCATTGCCAGCAGCCGGGAACGCATTGCCATCATGTCGGGGACACAACCGTTCCGAGGGATTCACCCTGATCAATGGGAGATCTCCAGGATCCAATTGATGGAGGTACGTTACTACCATATAAGGCCATATGAATTGTGGGGATATTCCCTGAAAATTAGGCCTAAAAAATAGGCCTTATATATGGAATCGGTACCTCCATTTTTTTCGGATCCTGAGTCATGGCCATTGACTGGAAGCTTGGTCCCTTGTTGGTCCCGGAATTCTGCAGTCTGGCAACGCCGTTCCGCAACGCCGTTCCGCGTTGCGCGGGACGGCCTAGGCCTGGCTATGGTTTGGTGCCCATTGAGGATCAAAATGCACCTTGGCCAGGACATGGCATGGACTGGTAGATGGGCATCCAATAGCTCTGGAAACCCATGGTTTTCTGGAAATCATCCACAAATGGATGATGTTTGGCCTGCATAGATGGAGGGGTATCGCCAGGGAGTGATGGGATATGTTGGGATGATGACCTCCAAAAACCCGTGATTTTCCCAGTGTCGATGGCAATGTCCGCTTTCATCAATGGTTGAAATGATTATTGGATATTCATCATTTTAAAGATTATTGATGATGATTATTCCGGGTAACATAGAATGACATAGAATAACATAGAATAACATAGAATAACATAAAATAACACAGAATAACATAAAATAACATAGAATAACATAAAATAACATAAAATAACATGGAATAACATAAAATAACATAGAATAACATGGAATAACATAAAATAACATAGAATAACATAAAATAACATAAAATAACATAGAATAACATAAAATAACACAGAATAACATAAAATAACATAGAATAACATAAAATAACATAGAATAATCATCAATATTTAAGGATGGAGAGAGATTTCGGTTAAGGAGATTGATGATGATTCCTAGGATAACATCATCAACCCCGCGCGGAAAAGCGCGCACCGGGCAGTGGTTTTCACCATGGTTTTCACGGGAAGGCACCTTGAGGAGACACCCCGGACAGTGGTTTTTTGTTCCTTGAAACGAAGGTGATGTGGGTAAAACTATTGGTTAATAATGGTTAATATTGGTTAATCATTGTTAATAATGGTTAATAATTAATAATGGTTAATAATGGTTAAAAATTGGAATAATGTGGGTAAAGCAATGCTATAAAAAACCATCCATGACTGGGAATAGTCTATACCACCTATAAAAATGGTGATGACTGGGGGATGGTTTATGGAGTATTGATCAAACATGATCAAACATAAACGACCTCACTGTGATCTCGCTGGAATCTCAATTCAGGTTAGTGAACTATTATGATTTACCCAGATCACTGTTGGAAAGTAGTGTATCAATGTATCTCATGCAATCTCATACTGCTCATTTCTACTTGCCCAGCTGGGTAGTGCAATTTTATATAAAAACATGTCAATATGTCGTAGCAAACCCCAAGAATAATCAAGAAAATAGAAAATAATAGAATAAAAAAACATCCTGAAAGAGATAAATCATGATATAGCATTTATAAATCATGATAAATTGTTTAGAGGTTTTTTTTTTAACATATATATATCATGATAAATCGGGACGGTGAGTTGCCAATGTCTGGCCCGAGGCCCCACCCGTGCCGATTTCGGTGGGCGAAGGCACAGCCCTTGGCCGTCCTTTTCTGTTTTTGTTTCTCCCCCTGTTATAAATGATATTCTGATATATATATATATATTATGTATAAAATCATATATATGTATATAAATATATATATATATGAATTTTGAATTATATAGATTCATTTGTTTATTTATTTGCCCTATGTTTTTTAAACCAATGACTCAGCAGATTCGTTTGTCTGGCGACTTTGGTTAACAAAAGCGGCGTCGTCATTCACGTGGCCCTGGGAATTCCCCGAGCTGTTCATGGAGGTTGTCCGAGCTGTTCATGGAACTGGGCCATGGAGTTAATCTTTGGACAAATAAATAGGAATACTGAAAAATGAGACGAAAATTCTACTTAAATCCGATCAGGTTGGGTTTGAACATGGGCCCAGGGATGGAAAAGCATAGAACACAATGATTTCCAGATATTTCCATGGTATATAGATTCCAATTCGATTGTGTTCGGGTATATGATTCAACATGTATCTCTCGTCGCTATACTATTCTATTATTTATGCACTTCATGTGATCCGATGAACTTCTTGTGGATATATGTGTGGATTGTCATTTTTATTGGTCATATCAGGTTTTACCTTTGATACCCTCTGGTAAACATACAAAAAACTATGACAAATCACCATGCTATTAATGGGTAAAGCCACTATAAATCAGAATTTTCAATAGCTAAGTTAGTCATTACCAAGTTTTTTTTGTTCCCCAAAAGCTGCTCTGGTGATAGTCCAATTTACCCATTGATCATTATGAATCGATGGATGTCGAATGGTTTCGGATTTGACTCGTGGAACATCGGTTTATTATCCATTGGGAAGGCGTCCTAAGCGTATTGAGACAAACCTATAAGGCACTAATTAAACGGACAGGTGTTCATGATTTACCCTCTGGTAAACTAACATAACTATGGAAAATCACCATTTTTAATGGAAAAATCCACTATAACTGGCCATTTTCAATAGCTATGTTAAATTACCAGAGGGTAAAGATCCAAATTCCTGGATAAGAGTTGCATTTCAGATATCGGTACTATCTACAGATCCGTGAGTCCCACCATTGCCATGGCTGCCATATGCTGCCATTCAATACTCATTCTCATTATATAGTCGTTAAATACACATTATAGACTTACATACTCATGATGTACCCCAACTGACCATATGTATGTGCACTCATCATTCAGTATCTACCTTTGTTCAACACGTAAAGAATCGAACCAACTGGGCCATGTTGCCATTTACCCCGTAGCAACATGTTCAATTTCCAGGGGATCATTCCCATGATTATCCTGATCTTTGAGGCTTCCCCTTTGGTAGACGTTTACAGAAAGCTATGGGCAAAATCACCATTTTGAGTAGGTAAATCAACGAACTTTCTGGCCGAAATGGCCATGTTCCAGTTCGCAAGAACTGGCCACGTTTACAATTAACAGAGGGTGAATCCCATCAATATCCCATTGGATCACTATAAAATCCCATTGAATCCCTATAAAATCCCATTCAAATCCCATTAATATCCCATTAAATCACTATAAAATCCCATGTTTACCGGGTGAATCCTTTGAATTCCCATGAAATCCCAGCAGTTCCAGTTCCCCAGGGCAGCAGGAAGCCGTTGAAGTCATCGCCTCCAGGGTTGGGCCTGGTGGACAGGTGCCGTTGGGGCCCAACGGGCCCAGGGCAACGGCGGCCGTGGGAGGTCTGATGACATAGATGCTTGGAATGGTGGTTAATGATGTTGGGATACATATGATATAATATATATATATATATATATACCCTCTGGTTATTTAACATAGCCATGATGGTTAATACCTGGGTGATGAAACGATGGTTAATGATGGTTGATGATGGTTAATAGTGGTTACCATGTAAGATTGATACTTTAATCCTATAGTCTTTTGGTATCAATGGGATGATCTACTAACCAGCAAAGAATTTAATTTTTTGCAGGGTATCTAAGATTGGCAATGATGGTTAATGATGGTTAATACCTGGGTGATGAAACCATGGTTAATGATGGTTGATGATGGTAAAAAAGTGGTTAATAGTGGTTAATTATCTGGTTGGTGGTGACTGGACCCATGGAATTTGATGACTTTCCATATATTGGGAATAGTAACCCCAACTGACGAACTCATAGTTTTCAGAGGGGTAGGTCAACCACCAACCAGATGAATGATGATTACATGGATTAGATTGGATGAGATGAGATTTGCTTAGATTGAACTATATGAGCTACACAGGATAGATTAGATTAGATGGGATTAGATTAGATTAGTTAGGAAGGCAAGTAGAATGGGCAGTTAGATGCTTGGCGGCAGCGTTGCAACCATATTTGAGATCCCGATCATATTTCATTGATGTGCTTGGGAATGGGTTAACAAGTTAACAGCTTAATATCTCCATCCCAAGTCTGTTTCCTATCCTCAAAACATCTTCAACAATTTTCAACCATGGGAGGATGATCTCCGATGTTTTTTTTTCCTTTTCAGGACGGTTGAAACCACGGAACCACCGGTGATAGTCTCAGTTAGGGCCGGCCAAGCTCATTCACCAAACTGCTGGGAGCCAGAGTGATCCAGAACCAGCTGGTTCTTCCAAAAGGGGGTGGGGGATACTGAGATGGGTAGTGTAATACAACTGTTGTTTTTTTGGGGGGCTGTAGACTAGAAAATACAACATGTAGTTCTTAAGAGATTGACCATAAAGGGGAACATGAACCATCCAAATACCCACTGCTAGCTGCTAGTTGCTGCTAGTTGTTACGTGTCCCATGATTGTCCCAAGGATTGTCCCATGATTTTCCCATGTATGGAATAGGTTCTAACATGTGGACAGGTTTTAAGGTAAAAGTTGGTACATATTCCGTACCTGGGTCATATGGTTTTGGGTACGCACTCCATATAAACTGTAAATTCCATGGAGTTTCAAATCCATCCTCCCAGAGTGGCCGTTCGGCCGTTCATTCAATGGGATTTCCATGGATTTGATGTGGTACTCATCAACTCCATTGCTCGTCATCAAGCAAGTGGTAAATCAAATACCGTAGCGAACCGGAAATCACCAGTATTACTATAGATTCATCGGCAAATCATCCTGTCTATCATCCATAAATGGACCATTTACCACATGTTACCCTCTGGTAAACTGACAGTTTGCTATTGAAAATTGCCATTTATAGTGGATTTATCCATTAAAAATGGTGATTTTCCCATTAAAAATTGTGATTTTCCCATTAGAAATGGTGATTTCCCATAGTTTTTTGTAAACGTTTACCAGAGGTTTTCAGAATATCCTGTGGGGATCCCTGTGGGCCATCCCTTCAGAAAAAAGATCACCACCCGGCCAGGGACACCTGTACCTGAAAAGCCAAGCGATGAAGTCCAATCGCCCTGCGGGATGCGTGCCAAGATGCAGAATGGGAGGACGGGAGGACCATGAAAAACGGTGATTTGGTGATTTTTGGGGCTTTGAATCACCAAATCACCATGTGAAATCTTACCGATTTGGTGATTTTTTATGTGAAATCTTACTGATTTGGGATGAGGATGAAGATGATGAAGATGCGTGGCAATTGAAAATCGTGTTTGAACAGGGAAATCATCGAACTAAATGGTGGATTTTCCAGCAAGCAATGTTTGATTGCAAGAGGGTAATCTTATTGTTTTGGGATGATGATGATGATGATGATGATGATGATGCTGATGCTGATGCTGATGCTGATGCTGATGATGACGACGATGATGATGATGATGATGACGATGATGACGATGATGACGATGATGATGATGATGATGATGATGATATTGATGATGATGACTAATGACTAATGACTAACAGTTTTAGGGGGATTGAGACCGCCAACCTGTCAAATGTGGATTTATTGGGTGCTAATGGGGGTTGAAATATCACCAGCTATCTTCCAATTTGGGTGAGTTTGATAGTGGGGATCGACATCAAGCAGTGAATATGGATTATAGAGGTATCCTTTGCTTATGCTTAATCGGATATTTTAACCTGCCCACTTTGGAAAATAAACACGTGAATTGAAAGGCAACATATTTCTCATTAGCTCTAGATGAAGGATTATGGAATTGGGTGTCGGTGCCTATGAGGGCGTTTGAATAGGGGGATTAACATTGTATTGACATCAAATGGCATCCAGTAGAGACAATTTAGCAGATATTCTGACATACAAGTGGCTGATTTGGAACACCTGTATCCAGATGCGGATGGTTTATGAATTGGCAGCGGCAGAAACAGCAACACATTTGGTTAGCTATATAGATGTTTGGACATGTGCCTAACCATTCATACATTACATCACATCACATCTCATTACATTACAATATATATATATACATAGTATTGTCATATATATTCATACATATTATTTACTCGATAAGACCAAGTCGTGGCAGCCGGATTTCGGCCAGGCCGGGTCTTCCCATTGGGGAAACGAAACGAAACTTCTTGTTGGACAAGTTTGGGAAATCTACTAAAGATGGGTGCATTAAATAGATAAATAACCAAACATATTATATATATGTGTGTGTGTTATAATTATATGTTATATATATATATGCATGCATATTTCTGGATTTGCTGAAGGTGATTGTTTAATTCAAACAACCTGAAACTCACTATTGAGAATTGAGGAACGGCCTTTTTTGGGATTTTTGTTTCTGGGGGGTTCCTTACGCAAATCCAATGCTTCGGAACAGTTCGAAGCCATGGGCAGCCAAGGAACCGCTCTCCATTTTAGGATGGAATTCCCATTGATCTATACAGTAGCTATGTTAAATTACCAGAGAATAAACAATGGAAGATGTTCTATTGCCAGGTTGAAGTCCATTCATATCTCATTCAGATCCCATCTCCCATTAAATCACCATTAAACCATAAAATTCATATGAAAATCCAATTTGTTTTCCCATTAAATCATTTTTTAAAATAGGACTTTATAGAATTCTATAACTATCTAAATTCAGTGTAAAATCAGCATTTTTCCTGGTAAAATCCCATGTACCCTCTAGTAAACATACAAAAAAACATGGAAAATCACCATGTTCAATGGGAAAACTCATTATTTCTATGGTCATGTTCAATAGTTTTTTATATGTTTACCAGATATCAATGGATTGGTTTAAGGGAAAATTTACAGGAAACCCCATATTTAATGGGAAAATCTATGTTTTCCTGTAGATTTTCCCTTAAACCAATCCATTGAAGATAGTAAAATCTCCATGATTCTCTCCGAGGTGATCATGGATGTCGAGGTGGTAGCCATGGATCCTTGCCGCGGACCTGGCACCCCCGGCCCGGCGACCCACAGGGATACCATGGGGATGCCACAGGGCCACAGGGCCAAGGGAAAGGCCGGAAGCTGGTGGTTTTGGTGCTGGAAAATCGGGGAAAATGGCTGTTTTGAATGGGGTATGATGGTGAATGATGATGATATCCTGGGAATATCCTGGGAATATCATGGGGATATGTTTTTTCTATTTTGGCAATCATTAAGGGTCAATCCATGGAAATTCTAGTCAGAACCCAGTAAGACACACATAGACATACTATAAATACTATATAAATACTATAAATGCAACCTGAAGCACGGCTGCAATTTAAATTTCAGGTGAATGAAATCAGCACACCCTGATTAAGAAGAAGCGTCCATGTACCCTCTGGTAAACTAACATAGCAATGGAAAATCACCATTTTTAATGGGAAAATCCACTATTTCTATGGGATATTTTCAATAGCTATGTTAAATTACCAGAGGGTAACAATCCTTACCTGGTGGTTAAAATTAGCCAAGGGATGCCACGGGAATATACACTGATTGCGTTGGATGGCCTGAAAGCACAAACATTGATACTGACATGTGCTTTTACATTTGCAACCTGGAATAAAATCATGGCAAAACCATGGTAAAACCATGGTAAAATCATGGTAAAACCAATGGGTTGGTATTTTTCTGGAGCCAACTAACTGGTTGATCGATGTTTGGTTTCCATGGGTTAATGGCACGCCGCTTGATGAAACTACCATCCGATGCATCAAATGTGGTTGGCTGGGAAAGCCACCTTGTCAGTGGGGATGTGGGAAAATCATGTAAAAATCGGAGATTTTCCAGCACGTGATGCTTGATGACACCGGAGGGCGTATACCATTATACCATGACTCCAATTTCTACAGATCCTGTCCGTGAGTTGGGACCCCATGGGGCTGCCTAAGGTTCGCATGTGCAACCTCCCAACGACCTCACAATAGATGAGGATGACGAAGGGGAATAATCCCAAACTTTGTTATATTTCCATTGGAAAATAGAGTAATTTGCCTGACATATTTATCCAAAATAGCTAGTTGCAACGGTAGTTGAACGTTCGTGATTTGCCGGTTGAATCTGTGGCCTTGAAGAGGTGGGCGATCAAACAAGGAGACGAAGATTTTGTCCACCAGTGGTGCATTGATTTATTTTTTGATTTGGATGGTTTTGAGCTATTTCAAAGGAGCTAATCATTAATGATAGGATCCATGTAATGCCATATATGGTAACATTTACCATCAATATACCCCCTTTATGTTAGCATTAATATACCATACATGGATCCTATGGGTTTATTATAGGTGATCATTGGCGACAGCAACGAATTTTCCGCCAAAAATCAGCTGTGAGATTTACACAAATCTGTGATCCAAGGCCGCAGCTACTGGGTCCAAAGATTTTGACCATTGTGCTGCGGCTGGAAACATATCAGAGCCAATCGGTGTTGATAAAAAATCATCCATTTAATATCCGATGATACCAATTGTGTGTATACATATATATATATATATACATTTATTTATTGATTGATTTAGTTTATTTATTTATTTTAGCCGATTATCCACTCAATATCCATGAATAGCCATGAATTTGCATTATATACTTAAACCACTGAAACTTTTAACAGCAACACTGTTTTGGCAGAACGGAACTGAACAAATAGCACCTTTCTTGAGATATCCGGGGTCGGTCCCGCAGAATTGGATATCGGATGATATCGGATATAGCTGTGGATTAAGTTCCCTTGTAATTACTGTAATTACCCTTTGGTAAACTAACACAGCTATGGAAAATCACAATCTTTAATAGGTAAATCAACTATAAATGTGCCATTTTCAATAGCTATGTTAAATTACCAGAGGGTATTTGTTTTTTGTTGTTGTTGTTGTTGTTGGCTTTTTGGTTCCCTTAACCTCACAGTAAATCGATTTTTATACCTTGGACATCCTTGGCTGGATTCAAATCTTAACTTTGGGGTCATATGAACCCAGTTGGGGTACCCTGGGGTAATCACCGGCAATCAAACATGGCTTGCTGGAAAATTCCCCAGCTATATATAGTTCCATGATTTTCCAACTAGAAATCTTCAAACAACCCGCCATTTTCCCATAAAAAATATGGGAAAATGATGGAAAATGCCAATGTGTCATAGGAATTGCCGATTTCCCAGCCAGACGTTTCAATGGATTGTTTTAAGGGACAATTTACTTCGGAAAGCCTCATATTTCGTGGGAAAATCCTATGGTGTCCGGTTTTTAGATCTTCCCAGGAAAACCATAATCCATTGAAATATGGACGAACTATAATAACGGAGTTAACTTCACTGATTTTTTCGCACAATCAACTATAATATATATATATATATATATACCCTAGGCTTCGGCGTCGTAGTTTAACCATGATCCAGTACAACGTCGTGTGTTTACTTCATATAGGCTATCATGTTCATCCATATGCATTCCCATAGCTGTCTCATGCTCTTGA